>FWPU01001089.1_pt1 | contig 84364 bp, 67 predicted proteins | sample 2228361 | NCBI WGS metagenome assembly FWPU01 (sample SAMEA103939777, study PRJEB20133) | metagenome | reverse complement strand
GTTGTTTAATCTTTCTTCCTAAAGCATCATAAACAACAAGTTTCACATAACTTCTCTCAGGCAAATCAAATTCAATCGTCGTCCCTGGGTTAAATGGATTTGGGTAGTTTTGGTAAAGTGCGAATTTGTCAGGTATTTCAGCTGAAACATTCTGAACCGAGGTTGGTTGAGATGTTTCAAATTTTAAAATAAAAACATCCCTATCTCCTGCATTTGCTCCTTGATAATAGGCACCTCCACCTGCGTTTTGGGTTGGGAAATTTGTTGACCGAGTATCACCTGTCACAAAAATATTCCCTGAAGCATCTGTTGTAATTGAATAGCCTCGGTCCTCACCACTTCCGCCATAATAGGTGACCCAATTTCTTACACCTGTATTTGTAAATTTTAAGATAAAAGCATCATACTCTCCTGCATTTGTTCCTTGATAATAGGCACCTCCACCAGGGTCTTGGGTTGGGAAATCTATTGACCGAGTATCACCTGTCACAAAAACATTTCTTGAAGCATCTGTTGTAATTGACTCGCCAAAGTCCCAATTCCCTCCCCTATGATAGGTAGCCCATTGCCTAACACCTGTATTTGTGAATTTTAAAATAAAAGCATCATAACCTCCTGCATTTGCTCCTTGATAATAGGCACCTCCACCTGGATTCTGGGTTGGGAAATTTGTTGAATTAGTCCAACCAGTTAAAAAAATATTTCCTGCAACATTCGTTGTAATTGAAGAACCTACATCCGTAGAATCTCCGCCATAATATGTAGCCCACTCCCTTACCCCTGTATTTGTAAATTTTAAAATAAAAGCATCATCTAATCCTGCATTTGTCCCCCGAAAATAGGCACCTCCTCCTGGATCATATGTTGGAAAATCTGTTGAAAAAGTATGACCTGTCACAAAAATATTTCCTGAAGCATCTGTTGTAATTGACCGGCCACGGTCAAAACCACTTCCACCATAGTAGGTTCCCCATAAAAGGGCTAATGGCGGATCTATCACAAGTTTATCCTTTAAACTCCAATTTCTTACATCAAAAGAAATTAAGTCATTTTGTTCCTCTCTGTAATAAACATTAACCCTTTTATCCCTTTCATAAGCAAAAATCTCTCCATCCTCTATATCACCAATCGGCGTTTTTAAAACTATCTTTTTGCCATTTTCTTTTAACTCAACATCCGCATATCTTACTTTTAACTTCAACTTGTTTATATCAGCACCTGGACTTACCTCAAACTCATGATGCATTCCCTCACCATCAAACCTCCATACCCAATCAATACCCTTATGAATATTCTTTATCCTTATCTTCCTGTAACTTTTTACAAAAAGGATTCCATCAGGGCAGTGGGAAAGATAATAGTTTTCATACCCAGGAACTTCATCTTCATATTCTATCTCAGAAATTCTTGCCTCAAGAGGTTCAATATCTATCCTTGCATAGTGAAAAATTGCATCTTCAGGTTCTTTTATTATTCTTTCAATTGGAAGTTTTTCTCCTTTCTTTTCGTAGTTATAAATCACATACGATACCCCCTTCTTCGTTATGAAGACCCTCAGGTTTTTATCACTTGTATAGAAGAGAACATCAGTTGCAACTTCCCCATCACTGTTTGCAAGTTGACCCAAATTCGGCTTAAATCCAATATCCTTTCTCATCCAAGACTTAACTAAATCTATATTTTGGGCATTTGCAATACCGCTCAAGAAAATAAAGGAAAGCATTAAAATAACCGAAAATAAAATCGTTTTCACCTTCATTTTATCCTCCACGATTTTATTTTTCGCAATTGTTTTTTCTTCAAAAGAAGGAGATCTATACCTACCCTTCAAATAAGAATCCCCTACTCTCAAATAAAGTTAAACCAAAAATTTTTAAAAGTCAAGATGAATATTATATTATAGCGTTTAAAAAATTGTGCAAAGGTAGGAAAAAAAAAGAGGCATTTACGCGCACTAAATTTGTATAAACGAAATGGAAGTTAAATGCCATGAACATCTTAAAAAATCTAAACGAAAATTTAGTATCTAATTCCCAAGAACAAACTGCCATTTGATTCAACACCTTTTTCAATGGAAAATACTTTATTAGCAATTGAATGAACCTTCTGTGAGTTAAATGGAAGGACGCATATAGTTGAAAGTTTTGAGAAAAAAGAAGTCTTGTTGAAAACTTGTTCTTTGTTATAAAATTTATCAATCAATTAATGGGAAATGCCTTTTTCAATGAAAATCTTGTTTTTAACACAAGATCAGGAACATTATGATTTCTAATATAGAAGAAAGTCACAAAGTAAATAACCTGACAGATTGAATACTCATCTTTAATTGCATTCTAGAACCAAATATTATGATAATGACAGTTTGAAGAGCTGAGTTGCAATTCCTTTCCCAAAATTTTTTCGATGAAGAGTAGAGGCGAGAGTGCGTCTCGAAGTTGTACAAGTACTTTGAAAATGATGAAAATCCTATAGATGCATAAACAATAATGGAGTTGTTGATATTCTAAATGAACTTATTAAAAAAGTAATTTTAATGAGGTTTAGGGTTAGAATTTCTGCTTTCGAAGTTCAAATCATCAAAATTTAAATGTTAGATGAGAATGACGATGTAATTCTTCTACAAAAGCGAAAAAGTGTTTATCGGAATTTGTAAAATCAATCGAACCAGTAATGAGGTTCTAATTCTGACAATCTTGAACAAGATTTAAAATTATAAAAAATAAAATCTTCATAAATTCAATTACTCCTTTGTTAAAGAGTATGATTTAGAAGTTAATTATTACTACCTTGTATAAAATTTAGCATTACTGGTAAATGATGCAGGATTTACATCTCCCTCAAATATTTCGACTTTAATTTTTTCGTCATGTATCATCTCGACTAAAAGAGTTTTAGTAACCGTAGTTGAAAGAATTCTACCAAAGAATTCATCTCCTTCCATTACACCAATAAGTTTATAAATCACTTTTCCACTGGACTTATCAATAGTTTTAAAATCAGGAGCATTCCCCTTTACTCTGTAATACGATCCACCTAATTTCTCACCCAGACTAACTCTTAAATATTGTGGATCATACATATCATAAACAAAGGCGAGATAATTTTTATATCCGTCTGGTCCACTCCATCCATCAGTTCCTTCTAAAAACCAATTACCAACAAGTTTTCCTAATTGATCAAAATCAAACTCACCACATCGGGGTTCCGCAATCCTTTTCACTTTACTGAAGACAATTGGTTTTAAGACATCGTTAAAATGTTTCAAAGGACAAACAGCATGTTGCATTGGTATCGGATATTTTTCTGGATGAATGAAATGAATAACATTCTTATCGTATGCTCCCATATCAAGTGCTGCACTTTGTCCATAATCCGCTGAAGTTTTTCCGATTACTTCTCCAGCATTAATTGGTATGTATACTTTATTCCCATCCCAGCCTTCTTGTAATGGTCGCGCGATTTTTGCCAAGATAGAAGAATCAATTTCAGAAAGATGTTTAAACTGTGTCATGAAACGATTCGTGTGTCTGATCACCACTGAATAGTCGGGATAATGTGCCCAATGAGTAAATATAATTTTTGTGATCACTCCATTTGCTGGAGCATATACAGGCCTTCTGAACCCCTCACTCAGAGGATCATAAGATCTTTTCAATCCCCAGTAAATATGTGTCGTTGGAATTGGATGAGTCATTGAAAGATGGCCTAACGGTGAGATTTCTTCAATAAATTGTGTATCTACAGGAAGCACAGTGTAAATTGGAATTCCATCTCCCAGTTCAGGAAAATCACCCCAATAATCTTTGACTCTTTCATCCCAAGTAGGTCCTGTGGGAAAATTTTGTGAATTTTTATTACAAGAAAGAGTTGAAAATAATATCAGGGATGAAGCCATCATGGTGAGAAAGAATAATGGAACGATTTTTTTTCTCATTTTATATCTCCTTGATGGATGTTGTTTACATAAATTATTCCTCAAATCTTAATTAATAAATATTTAGTTATTTTACAACAATAATCTTTTTAACATTTCTGTAATTACCAATTTCGATAACTTAAAAATATAAGCCACTGAATTAATGTATTGTCTCAGAATCAATTTTATTTTTCTTCATCAAATTCTATTTAGAAAACAAATCTTCAATTCGTCTCAATCCACATTTAATTTCCAGCATCTGACACTGGAAGAATGTAACTTCAATTAGTATAATTTATCCATTCAGAAATTTATGAAAAGAGGTAAAATGGAATTAAAAGTATGCACGAAACTTAAAAACTTCTTGAATTTATTTTCTCACTTCGGTCTCACACCTGACATTTCATAAATGAGGGACATAATTAAAACAACTTTCTCAATCACCAATTCTTTATACTGATATCTTGAATTAGTAACTTTGAGAAATTTATCTTAGATATAACAATAAAAGGAGTGAAAAATGGTTATCAAATTAATTCAGAAAGAACTAAAACGCTTTAATATCGACGGATGGCTTTTTTACGATTTTCACAATAGAGATCACCTAGCATATAAAATTCTTGGTCTTGAAAATAAACACACTACAAGAAGATGGTATTATTTTATTCCTTCAAAAGGAGAACCGAAAAAATTAGTCTCTGCAGTAGAATCAACAAAACTTGATTCATTACCCGGGAAAAAAATTGTTTATCTGGCTTATGAAGAGCAACATAAATTATTGAAGAAAGTTCTCGGTAACTCTAAAATAATTGCAATGCAATATTCCCCAACGAATAATATTCCTTATGTATCACTTGTTGATGCCGGGACAGTTGAACTCGTTAAAAAATTAGGATATAAAGTTACCTCATCAGCAAATTTGATTTCGATTTTTGAAGCATTGATTGACGAAAATGGTTATCAACTTCATAAGGAGGCACAGAAAGAAATTGATAAAATCAGAAAACTCACTTTTCAAAAAATTCGTGATGCTCTAAATTCAAATCAGAAACTTTCAGAATATGAATTACAACAATTCATTATGGAAAGATTTGCTGAGAAAAATTTAATTACCAGTGCACCACCAATTGTAGGAATTAATGATCATCCTTCTGATCCGCACTTTGAACCAAAACCGGATGGTTATTATTTCAAAGAAGGTGATACCGTTTTGATTGATTTGTGGGCGAAAAAGAATGTCCCTGGTGGGATATATTACGATATTACATGGGTTGGATTTGTTGGCAATAATCCCCCCGAAAAATATGTTAAAATATTTGAAGTGGCGAAAAATGCGCGTGATGCAGCAATAAAATTTATTCAGGATAGATTTAATCAAAATAAGAAGGTTTTCGGCTGCCAGGTTGACAATGTAGCAAGAAATGTAATTAAAAAAGCTGGTTTCGGTAAATATTTTATTCATCGAACAGGACATTCCATCGGAGAAGAGGTTCATGGAAATGGGCCTAATATTGATAATCTCGAAACAAAAGATGATAGAGAACTATTGCCAGGTTGTTTATTCTCGATTGAACCAGGAATTTATTTACCAGGGGAGATGGCAGTAAGGACAGAAGTAAATGTTTTCATTCATAAAAATCTCACCGTGGAAGTCACTGGTGAAATTCAAACTCAATTAGTCTTGATTTAAAACAAATAAGAGGTGGAAAGTGAAAAACTCAACTGCAAATTCTAAATTTTCACTAAAACAAAAATTACAAAATTTATATGATGGCTTCCATAAATCTTTCTGGGTTGCCAACATAATGGAATTATTTGAGCGTATAGCTTATTATGGTCAGGCAACAATACTGAGTATTTTTTTGAGAAATCATCTACAATTTGATGAAGTTACTGCTGGAAAAATTTCTTCGGTTTTTGGTGGATTGATTTACTTTCTCCCAATCTTTGCTGGTGCACTAGCAGATAAATTTGGTTTTCGGAAATCTTTTGCTTTCGCTTTCTCTGTATTGGCAATTGGATATTTTTTGATTGGTTCTACAGGAATGATTGTATTCAATGAAATCTATTCCGGAATTGATAAATACTATTTGCTACTTTTAATTATTATCTTTACAGCAATTGGGGGTTCTTTTATTAAACCTAGCGTTCTCGGTACAATTGCATTGACATCAAAAGAAGAAACTAAATCTCTCGGGTACGCAATCTATTACTGGCTGGTAAATATTGGCGCAGCTATTGGTCCTGCGATTGCATATCTTGTAAGAGATAAATTTGGAATTGAATTCGTATATGTTATCTCAGCTGTATCCTGTTTTCTTATGTTCATTTCAACTTTGATTTTTTTCAAAGAACCAGAAGGGAAACTTTCTGCAAGTCAACCTAAAATTCTTGAAGTTTTTAAAAATTTAATTCTTGTATTAAAAAATTTTCGATTTATAGTTTTCCTTTTGATTTTCTCACTTTACTGGATAATGTTCTGGCAGATTTTTGTTATCATCCCCTTTTATATTGTTGATTATATAAGTAAAGATGCTCCATTTGAGATTATACAATCAGTTGGAGCCTGGTCTATCATATTCTTACAGTTAATTGTAAACAGGCTAACTCGAAAAATTCCAAAAGTCCAGGCAATCATTCTTGGTTTCTTTCTTTCAAGTTTTTGCTGGATGATTATGTTTCTTTATCCATCAATTCCCACATTCATTGCTGGAATTGTAGTATTCTCAATAGGCGAGATGACTCAAGCTCCTCGTTATTATGAATATATTGCTGATTTAGCACCAAAGGGACAGGAAGCAATGTTTCAGGGATTTGCTTTTCTACCCATTTCGATTGGTTGGTTAGTTGGAGGCACTTTCGGTGGATGGATTTATCAAAATTATGGTAAAGTCGATGAGACAAGAACTATTGTGTTTTTGATTTTATTCGGAATTGGAATCTTGGCGACATTCTTAATGTTTCTTTACCACAGATTTGTGAGAAAAACAATTCAAAATGTTTGATAACTATTTTTTCCTAACCCGAATTGTCAGGGAATTAAATAAAGAACTTAAAGGATTAAAATTTTTTAAATCAGTTAGCCAGTCAAAAAATGAAATTGTGACTGGCTTTTTTAATGATAAAACCGAGAAGTATTTAGTATTCACCTTCCAAAAACTCCCCCCTTTCATCTTTATCAGAGATGATTTTACTTTTGCAAAGAAAAATTTTGTATCCTTTTTTACAATTCTATCAGATAAATCAATCGAAAATATTTCGATTGATGATTATGAGAGAAATATTAGAATCAAATTCGGTGAATACACAATTGTTATACTCTTCAGGGCGAGTCATTCGAATGTATTTTTGATAGATTCGAACGAAACAGTTATTGAGAGTTTCAAGAAATCTCAGCACTATCTCAATAAAAAATTATCGGAAGTTATCAATCCAGATAATTTTGATCGCCAGGTTTTCGAAAATCAAGAAAAGTTTAATTCAATATTCAACTCGCAGAATAAGGCAATCGGAATATACAGGAAAATACTCGGCGATTTATTAATCGATGAGATCATCTTTCGTTCCAGGAAAACTAATAAAACTTATTACTGTGTTTTTTGTGAGTTAATTGATGAGATTAATAATTCGCCTCTTTATGTGTATGAGAATGGTATTGTGTCATTCTGCAAACTTCAACACTTAAATTCCACATTTGAAGTTTCAACTGATATTTTTAGTTCTCTTGCGAAGATTTACTTTTTATCACAGAAAGAAACTGATGTTCATAAACTGAAATCAAAATTGATTAAAAAATTGAACGCTGATTATGAACATCACTTGAAAAAAATACAGAATTTAAGAAAACCTGAAAACTTCATTGATCGCGCTGAGGAATTTCGTCAATATGGTAATTTGATTTTAATTAGTCACCAAAGAATTAAGAAAGGTGATAAATGTCTTATTACTAATTTTGAGGGTAAAGATTACAAGATAAAGCTGGATCCAGCTAAAAATCCTTTTGAAAATGCTCAAATTTATTTTGAGAAAGCCAGAGGAGAAGAATCACGAATAAAATCATTAAATAAGTTGATCGATTTAGAAGAAAAAGAATTAGAAAAAATTAAAAAGCAAATTGAGTTCATTTCAAATACAACGGATATAAAAACACTTATGAACATTAGTGATGAGAAAAGTAAGGGAACAAAAGAAACAGATTTTACCAAAAATTTTCGACATTTTATTATTAATGGGAAGTATGATGTATATGTTGGAAAAGATAGTAAGTCAAACGATTTGCTGACTTTAGAATTCGCTAAACCCGATGATTTATGGTTTCATGCAAGAGGAGTAAGTGGTTCACATTTAATATTGAGAAGGCAAAACAAAAAAGAAGTAATACCTAAAAATGTAATTGAAAAAGCAGCTTCCATAGCTGCATTTTATAGTAAAGCTAAACATTCTAAACTTGTACCAGTTGCATACACTGAGAGAAAATATGTTATTAAAAGAAAAGGTATGCCATCAGGTACTGTTCAGTTGCAAAAAGAGAAAGTAATTCTTGTAGAACCTAAACTTCCTGAAGATCAAAAGAATGGAGAACAAGAATGAGTAAACCAGTAATTTTTTATGAAGGAGAAAAAATCTACCTTCGTCCAGTTGAAGAATCGGATATTGATTTATTTTATTACGGTAGAAATAATCCAGATGTGCGAGAAGCTCTTTTCTTGTTTTATCCCATGACTTATGAACAGGTCAGGAATGAAATACAATCATCTTTAAGTTCAAGAGAAAATCTAACCTTTACAATTGTCGAAAAATTTTCACATAAACCTGTCGGTCAGACTTCTTTTGTCAGAATTGATTATGTGAGTCGAATGGCAACTTTTTTTCTTGCTATCTGGGACTCAGAATTTTGGTCTAAAGGTTATGGAACAGAAGCGACAAAATTAATGATTGAATATGGATTTGAAATACTCAATTTAAATCGTATACAATTGCATGTTGCAGTTGAAAACATCAAGGCTATTCGTGCTTATAAAAAGTGTGGATTTGTGATAGAAGGAACATTAAGAGAAGCAATGTATCACCATGATCGTTACTGTGATTTTCATCTCATGTCAATTCTAAGAACAGAATATTACAAAATGAAACAAAATCAGAATGTTATCGAATAATTTCAACAAAAAATACAGGAGTCTTTATGAAAAAGATTTTATCGTTATGGATTATTTTCTTCCTTTTTATCTCACCTTTCACTCTCCTATCCCAAGAAGATAAGCCTTCAACAGATTCAGTGTTCATTGATAAAGATATTGAAATTAATATTGACGAAGAACAGAAGGAAAACGAGATTCAGGAAGATGAAGATGATTTGTTGGACTTTAAAGAGTTTAAATTTCGATTCAGAAAAGAATCACATCCTTTTCTACAAATAGGCTCTGGTTTAACAAATTTTGCCCATAAGTCAGCACTACAAAAATTCGAACAGCAAGGTAATTTCTATGTCAAGCTTGGTTATACACGAAGTTTTAGAAAATTCAGAAGTTACCTTCTGGGTGTTAAGGAGCGTTTTGTCTCTTTAAGTTTTAACGATAATAGATTCTATAATTCAATTACAAATGAGCCAAATGAATTAAAGAATTATCAAATATCAATTGGTGAACTCGCAAATTATGGCTATCGAGTCGGAAAAATGCAAATGTACTTCGGAAGTGGCAAGGAATATAATTGGACGAAAACCACATTTGATAGGTATAAAATTGGAATTGATACGACTATCCTTGACTTTTATTCAAATGCTTTCAGATTTGGTGAAGCATATAATTCCAGTTTTACATTTCAATTATTCGATTTTGTTGGTCTCAATTTTAATTATAAGTATGGACTTGTTTTTCCCCGTCATTTATTCTGGAAACATCTTGGTAGCATAATGATTGAAGAAGTTGCAAAAAGTTTGATGAGTGAATATCTTGAAAAAGTTTTTTCAATGAGACCAGTGGCTGGTCCTATCGTGATTTTTATACTTCAGTCATCCCTCAAATATCTTTTATATGAATTGAAAAAGGAAAGAATGAACTGGCCATTTAATACTGTCAAACCATTAACCTATGATATTTACTCGATTGGGTTGAAATTCACATTTTAGTTGAGATGAATTAGAATCATTCTTATCAAATATTAATGGGCAGGTATAAACCTGTCCTTCTTTTAAATATTAATGCTCACAAAAAACATTATCTAATATCTGTAAAGACATCGATACATTCGAACGATTAATTAAATTAACATACATTGTTTCTTGTTTATCTTTCGTTCTAGAATGTTTCAAATCATCCAGAAGTTGTTTATTTTTAGATTACTTATATGTTATGAAAATTTTTTTATCAATAATCTTCAATAATGGGGGTTTAGATGAAAAAATTCTTTCAATTTGATGAACTTAATACAAATTATAGGCAGGAATTAATTGCGGGTTTGACAACCTTTATCACAATGTCTTATATCATTATCGTGAATCCAAAAATACTTGAAGTAGCTGGAATACCCTTCGGTCCATCACTTGTTGCAACAGCTCTAACAGCTGCAATTGGAACATTTTTACTCGGTGTTTATGCTAAAAAACCTTTTGCAATCGCTCCTTACATGGGTGAAAATGCTTTTATTGCATATACTGTCGTGAATGTGTTAGGTTATTCGTGGCAGACAGCTCTTGGTGCAATTTTCATATCAGGAATCTTATTCGTTATTATTACAATTACACGAGTTAGAAGCTGGATTGCTCACTCAATTCCTGAAAGCTTAAAAATTAGCTTTGCTGTGGGAATAGGATTGTTTCTCATCTTCATTGGATTAAATGAATGCAAAATCATTGCTATTGGCGTTGAAGGCGCTCCTGTTAAGATTGGTAATTTACATCGAATTGAGGTTCTATTATCTCTGATTGGTTTCTTGATAACTCTTTTCTTATTGATAAGAAACATTAATGGCGCAATTTTAATCGGAATTATAATTGTAACTTTTATTTCTGTCTTATTTGGTAGAATAGATTTACCTGAAAGAATTTTTAGTCTTCCTCCTTCACTCGAACCGACTCTATTAAAACTCGATATAGCCGGAGCATTAAGTTGGGGATTCTTTTCTGTGATACTTACAATTTTTGTTCTTGATCTTGTTGATACTCTTGGAACACTAATCGGTCTCGGATACAAAGCTAATCTGTTCGATGAAAAAGGTAACTTTCCAGAGATAGAAAAACCAATGTTATGCGACGCTATATCAACTTGTTTTGCTGCTTTGCTCGGTACAACAACAGCTGGAATTTATATCGAATCAGCTGCAGGAATACAAGCAGGCGGAAAATCTGGTTTTACTGCAGTGGTTGTCTCTATTCTTTTTTTCCTTTCAGTGTTTCTGGTTCCTTTAGTTTCTATCGTACCAGATTTTGCTTATGGTCCAGCTTTAATAATTGTTGGAATTTTGATGATGACTCCTGTGGGAAGAATTAACTTTTATGATTTAACAGAATTTATCCCTGCGATGATTGTAATATTCTTAATGAGTTTTTCATTTAATATTGGAATTGGAATAACTGCAGGGTTTGTTTTTTATACGCTTTTAAAAATATTCACTATGCGTATCAAAGAAATTAAGACTGGTATGTGGGTTCTATTTATACTTTCATTTCTGTTTTATGTCTTCTATCCATTCTAATTAAATGAAATACTTAGAAAGTTTAGTTGTAATTGCACATGCGAGGATATTTACAATTTCATCGATCGTGTGTCTCTCTGTATTGATTACTAAATCATATAAATTTGGATCTTCTAAATTTTTATGAAAATAATGTCTAACATACTCTTTCCTTTTCTCTTCTTCCTCTTCAATAAATTTCTTTGCTTCAGATTCATTGATTTTATAATATTCCTGAATCTGACGAATCCTTATTTTCAATGGTGCAATGATTCGGACATGATAGGTATTTTCGAAATTTCTTAATATAATGTTTGCTCCCCTTCCAATAATTATACAATTCCCAATTTGAGCTAATTGCATAATTGTTTTTGTAGTCTTGTGAACCAGTCTTAAAGGAGATGGATGGATTCCAAATAATTCGTTCATCATGGAATTTAAGAATGAATGTTTTTCTTCTGTTAGATAATTCGAGAGTTTTTCTGGAAGATTATGATCCTGAATTACTTTTTCGATTAAATTTTTATCAAAGATTGCCCATTCAAGAAGTTTATTCTTTGATCTTGATTTTAGCACATCAATTAACATTTGAGATATTTTACCAGCTCCAGCACCCGTCTCTCGTGATATAGTTATGCACGGTCCGGGTTCAATTTTGATCTTTTTTCTTTCAGATTCTGCTTTTTCTCTGGAGTGAGTTTCAATATAAAGTTTTGCTTTTTCGTAAGCCCCACTGACCAACATTTTTATTTCTCCTTTTTTCAAAAGAAAAATAAAAAAGCTTATCAATAAGTGAAAGCGAATAATGTTTAAGTTGTTTGCCATTTAGAAAATTATTTAGTTAAACCGTTCCTGAATTATATTTGTCTTAGATTTATAAACATATGAAAAAATTTTTCTTAACTCTTACAGGATTATTTTTTCTTTTTAATGTGAGCGCGATCTCACAACCTCGAGGTGTAAGGGGTTTTATTTATGATTTTCATGAACAGAAACCTCTACCTTCAGCACATGTAATCTTATCCACAATTCCTCTTAATGATTTTCCATTTTACACGACTACAAACGACAAGGGTTATTTTGAATTTCGACGAGTTCCACCCGGAAAATATCTGATCGAGGTTACTTTTCTTGGATTTGAGAAATTTATAGATACGTTTCAGGTTACCTGGAGTGGGAAAAATTTCGATACAATCTATTTGAAACAATCTTTTATCAATCTTAAGGAAATATATGTAACCGATAAAATCCCACCCGTCGAACAAAAAGGTGATACTCTGGAGTTTAATGCAGCAGCATTTAAAACTTCACCGAATGCAACTTTAGAAGATTTGATATTAAAATTACCTGGAGTTGAAAGAGAAGAAAATGTTATTAAAATCCAGGGTGAGGAAGTAAAGAGGATTTTAGTTGATGGAAGAAGATTTTTTGGTAATGATCCAGAAATTGTTTTAAGAAACCTCCCTGCTGATATAGTTGAAAGATTACAATTATTCGATAAAAGAAGTGAACAAGCAGAACTTACCGGATTTGACGATGAACAAACAGAAAAAACTTTTAATGTTATTACGAGAGTCGAGAAACGAAAAGGTCTTTTTGGTAAATTTTATGGTGGTTATGGTTCAACAAATAGATTTAATACTGGAATCAATTTTAATTCCTTTGATGCAAATGAAAGAATTTCAGTCCTTGGTATAGCAAATAATGTCAATCAAGCTGGATTCACAGGTGAGGATCTATTTTCAGCTGAACAATTTACAGGTATTTTTGGAAGAAGGGGGCAGAGAGGTAGAGGTGGAAGAAATGAGAGAAATCCTCTTTTGAACATACCAATCAATCTCAATGAAGGAAACAATAATGTATATGCTGGAGGGATAAACTACTCGAATGTTTTGATTAATTCCCTTGATTTAACAGGAAGTTATTTTGCAAATGAACTCGATAACAGGAATAACACAAATTCATTTCGTAAATATATAAGTGAATTATCAGAACTCGATAGTTATAGTGAAAAAATCTCAAGCAACGGAAAGAATTACAATCATAGAATTAATGTTTTTGCAGAATATAGACCAGATAGTAATAACATCTTCAGAATAGAACCAACTATCCAATTTACTGATAATAAAAACCATACTGCCTCATCATCAGAAAATTATTTAACTAACTTACAACTACTTAATTCAAATTACTTTGAAAGAGATAACCAGATTAGTAATCTAGATATATCAAATTCTTTAGTTTACACACACCGTTTTAACCCAACAGGTAGAACTCTTTCACTATCATTAAATTCATCTTATGGTAATCGCTCATCAGAATATGATTTATTTACTGTAAACAATTCAAAGAATGAAATAGGTGATGTGATTGATTCCTTAAAACAATCATCTGACTATAAAAACATCTTCTTCACCTCATCCATTAGTTTAGTATTTACTGAAAGAATTGGTGAGCATAGTTTGTTAAGACTGAGATTTAATCCCATTTTTACAACTGAAGAGCGCAAACGAAATGCCTATAATTCTGAATCTTCAAGTACTGGTTTAATACTGTATGATTCTCTTTTATCGAATTATTTTGATGTACAGAATAGAGCTTTGAGAGGTTCAATCTCTTATCGGTATCGTTCAGAGAATTTTAATTTTTCTTTTGATTTGATGCTGCAAAATCATCTACGAAAAGGAATACAAAAATTTCCTCAAAGTTTTGAAACACGAAATTCATTTAATGCTGTTTTACCATCCTTCGAATTAAACTATCAATTATCAGAATTCGAAAGATTGAGAATTAATTACGAAACAAGAGTTCAAATACCTTCCATAAATCAATTACAAAATACAATCGATTTTTCAAATCCGAATTTTTTAAGAACAGGAAATCCCGAACTGAATAAAGTAATCTCCAACAGTTTAAGATTTAGATACTTTATCACGAATCCTCAGGAAGGTAGATTTAATGCGTATACAGGCAACATCAATTACTCAATCGATAATATAAGTAACAACACTATCGTCTTCACTCGAGATACTATTTTGCAACAAGATCTTATCGTTACGAAAGGGACACAACTAAGCTATCCTGTTAATGTTGGAAATGCTCTATCAATCTCCTTGAATGCAGTGAATAGTTTCAGAATTAAATTGTTAAAATCTAATATTAGTTTTTCCACCGGAATATCTTTTAATAATTCACCTTCATTAATAAACGGTCGAAAAAATATCACAAGGCAATATGGGGTTTCTGAGTCAATTTCGTTAAGTAGTAACGATCCAGAGTTAGATTATCGTATTAGCTACACGCCAGGTTTTACATATTCAGAAAATTCTTTGAATAAAAAAATTACAAGAATTATAACTCAAAGATTTAATATTAATCTACGCGCAATGATTATTGAAAATCTTTATTTCGGAACAAGATTACATTATCACTATAACTCAAATACACCAGATGAGGAGGATAAATCTTTCATTATATGTAACCTTGGATTAAGTTATTTATTTTTACCTGCTAAAGCAGCGGAGATTAAATTTGAAGTCATTGATTTACTCAATCAGCGAAAATCAACAAACCGAATAATTGCAAATGATTATTTCGAAGACAGGACAACACAAAAACTGGAAAGATTTTTTATCTTAACTTTCACATACAATCTAAGAATGTTTAGATAGAATAAGAAGCAAAGTTAACCACACAGTTACAGAAAGAATACTATTCATTTATCATTCCTCTAAATTAATTCATCAAAAGAATTATACTTTCGGTAACCTTTCCAAATACGAGCTATTACTTAATACAGCGAATGATTCGCAATTACGGAGTTCTTCCAGTGATTTGCAATTCATATAACTCATACAACTTCTCAATCCATCCATTATTGAGTCGATGACATTTTTTACAGTTCCTTTGTAAGGAACCATTGTTTCTTCACCTTCAACAAAGACATTTTTCATTTTTACACCAAAACTTGCACTGCCACGATATTTTTTCCAGAGCATTCCATTGTATTTGATAACTTCTCCTGGTGTTTCTTTAGTACCTGCAAGCATTCTGCCCAACATAACCGCATCAGCACCCAGTGCGATTGCTTTTGCTATATCTCCTGCATGTTTGATTCCACCATCTGCAATTATTTTTATATTTAATTTCTTCTCCCGTTTTTTCATGACCGTATCAAGAATAGCAGAAACCTGACCTATTCCAATTCCAGTTTGAATTGATGTAGTACATACACTACCACCACCTATTCCAACTCTCACGGCATCCGCTCCAGCATTTTCCAGCGTTTCCAGTGTATCGCCTGAGGCAATATTACCAACAATAACTTTCACATTGTATCTTTTCTTAATTTCCTCTGCTTTTCTCAAAACGAAAATATTATTTGCATTAGCTGTGTCGATACAAATTATATAACCTTTCTCTGCGAGTTTTTCAATTACATCTCCTGTAGCATCTAATCCAATAGAAACTGCTTTAAGTCCCTCGATAGTATTTTCGTTATTTAATATTTTTTCAAGAGATGAATCAAAGCGATTTAGTATTCCCAGAGCTCCTATATTGTTCAATTCAGTACACATTTCGATTCCAGAAACTGTATCCATCGGACTTGAAATTATAGGAATTACAAGATCAATTCCTAAAAAATTATCTTTTAGCTCGATATTTGTTCTTGATCTAATCTCTGAAATTGTTCGTGGTACAAGAGAAATATCATCATAAGTAAGAGAGTAGAAGAAATTGTTTAATTCAGCTTTAGAGTAGACTTTCATAGTTATTCTCCTGCATCGATTAAATATTCATTTCTTATCATTTTTTTGGAGTCCCAGGGAGCGGGCTCTCCTCCTAAATATTTATTAAACCATTCAAGATGAGCATTATAGTATAATGGCATTGATTTTACAAAATTTGGCCAGTGACCATCATTTTTGAAAATGATAAGGCGTGATGGAATTCCCCTTCTTTGTAAATCTGTGAAATACATCAAACTCTGATTATAAGAAACTCTAAAATCTTTTATACCAGTAATAATTAATGTCGGAGTTTTGAAATTCTCAACATAATTTGATGGTGAAAACTTTTCGTATATTTCTTTTGAGTCCCATGGTGTCCCACCTAAATCCCACTCAGGGAACCATAATTCTTCAGTTGTGCTGTACATTGATCTTAAATCATAAACTCCCATCATAGAAACCAGACATTTAAATCTATCAGTTTTTGCTTGAAACCAATTCATCATGTAACCACCATAAGACCAACCCATTGCTCCAATTCTATCTTTATCGACATATGGAAATTTCTCCACTTCATCAACTACAGCCATCAAATCCTCAAATACTTTTCCTCCCCAATCTCGTGATATTTCGGCTGTAAATTTCTGACCATAACCAGTAGAACCTCTTGGATTCGGAAATACAACAATGTAACCTTTCCCGGGATATACCTGCCAATCACCCCGAAATGCATCCATCCATTGGGATTGGGGTCCACCGTGTACATTTAATATTACTGGATATTTTTTTTCAGGATTAAAATCATGAGGTTTCACCATAAAGAAGTGAATTTTTGTTCCATCTTTTGATGTTGCCCAGTAACTTTCAGCAGGACGAATATCAACCTCATCTTCGATTTGTTTGTTGTCGAAAGTCAATCGAGTAAGTTTTCTATTCTTAATATCATATTCCCATAGAGCAGATGGTTCTCCCGTAGACCGTCGGATTAAATAAATTTTCTGTTCGTCGTTCGTAACGGTGAATGCATCGATTGCATTTGCCTCTAAGACTTTTGTGATTTTTTGTGATTGAATATCGATTTTATAGAGTGGAGTTGTTCCTTTTTCATCACAAGTGAAATAAATTGATCGTGAATCAGCAGACCATTCAAAATCATTTATCCAATTATCAAATTCACCAGTGATAATTTTTGATGTTTTCGTTAATCTATCGTACAATGCTAATTGAAATAAATCCGACTCATATCCTGGAATTGATTGTCGACGATAAGCGATGAATCTACCATCTGGAGAATATCTCGGATTTCCATCCCATGCAAGATTATTCACAGTTATGTTTATTGTCTCAAGAGTTTCTAAGTTGACAATCCATAAATCAGAATTCGTTGTTAACGCTTGAGAAATTGTTGATGATTTATCACGATTAGAAGCAAAACATAGTTCTTTCTCATCAGGTGAGAAATCGTAATTTATCATTCCACCGAGAGAAAAAATTGGACTCTCGAAATCGCCAGGGGTAACATCTTTGATTTGATTCGTCTTCAGATCTAAGATAAAGATGTGGTTTCTTCTACCTTCTGAGTATTCGTCCCAGTGTCTGAATAACAATTCATCTGTGAGGTATGCCTGAATTGGTCCAAATTCGAGTCTTTCATTAATTTTCTTGTTACATTCATCATTATCACCACATTCAGGAAAAACTTTTGTCGTGAAAGCGATATATCTTCCTTTTGGTGAAATAACGATATCACTAATTCCAGTTGAAATATTAGTAAGTTTCTTTGGTTCTCCAGCATCTAATGGTAGCTGGAATAATTGTGTATTATTAGTACGAGTGGAAATAAAATAGATATGTCTACCATCAGGAGAAAAAATAGGTTGAAAATCTGCACCTGAATATTGAGTAAGTTGTTTAATTGACCTATCTTTCGAATTAAGTAAATATATATCAGAATTTGATTTACCATTTTTTAAGTCGTAAGATGTTATAGTGTAAGCTATCTTATTATTATCCTTTGATAAATTGAGGAATCCAATAGATTTTAATCTGTAGAGATCTTCAATTTCAAATGCTCTCTTTTGAGCAGTGCTTATGACAAAACTAAAACAAATTAATATTAATAAAATTTTTTTCATTTTAACCTCATTATATTAATTTTATGTTCAAACAGGTCTAAATTAAGAAAATTTGTAATAGTATCATTAATCATTTGAGGCTCTGATGAAAAATTATTTATTAGTGGCAGTAGGTTCAGCTATTGGTGGGATGACTAGATTTTTTCTTTCGAATCTTGTTTATAAATTTCTCAGTCCTTATTTCCCGTTTGGAACTTTAGTGGTAAATGTTATTGGAAGTTTCATAATTGGAATCATAATATTCTACCTGGACGCACAGGAATTAATCTCATACCAAACTAGAATCTTACTGACCATCGGTTTTTGTGGTGGTTTAACAACTTTTTCAACTTTTACTTATGAGACTTTTTCTCTTATGAAGGATTCAGAATATTTACTTGCGTTTTTGAATATTATCCTTTCGATTATACTAACATTATCAGCAATATTCACCGCATTCATTATTTCCAAAAAATTATTTTCTTAGGAGGTTATAATGCGTATTAATCGTGAAGCAAAATTATTAAGAATATTCGTCGGTGATTCAGATAAGATTGGAGCTGTACCGGTTTATGAAAAAATTGTTTTAGAGGCAAAGAAACATGGATTAGCAGGTGCGACAGTTTTTAAGGGTTTCATGGGTTTTGGTCAATCGAGTCGGTTACACACAGCAAAGATCCTCAGATTATCAATCGATTTACCGATAGTGATAGAAATAGCAGATGAATTTGATAAAATTGATAAGTTTATCCCCATTATTGATGCAATCTTTGAAGAAGCAAATTGTGGTGGTCTTGTTACTCTGGAAAGAGCTGAGATAATAAAATATGTCGGTAGAAAAGTTACTACATGAAGTTGAAATTATTAGTCATAAAATTTTTTCAAGGAAATAAGGAAGCATTCTATTCCACCAGAGCCAATCATGATTTACATCATATCCCCAAATATCAATCCATGCAGGGATTCTAAACGGTCAATCTTACCATATCTGAAAGTGAAATAACCAACAGCTCGAAGAAGTTCATCATAATTATGCAAGTCACTTACTTTATAATATTCTACAAGATTGTATTTTAACTCATCTCTTAGATTATCATAATTTTCATCTGCGATACCAAAGACATTGATTCCAAATGCTCTTAGGTGTGGTACAAAATTATAGTGATTAACAGGGAAATGAGGTGATAGAAAAATATAATTCATTTGTTAATCCCTCCACCAATTCATACTCAAGTGTGTTTTAGATAATCAAATATTAATGGTCTATTATTTTATATATAATGATTTAATCACATGGTTAAAATTCTTTATCCTAAATTGAATTATATAAACTCCTGAACTTAAATTGTATCTACTGGCATCAAAAATAATTTCATGATAACCTGCTCTTTTTTCTTCATTTACAAGCTCTGTGATCTTTTCACCAAGAACATTATATACGAGGACTTTGACTTCTGAGGTAATAGGTAATCCGAATCTAATTTTGGTTTGTGAATTAAATGGATTTGGATAATTATTGAAGATTTCGAATTTATCAGGGATTCGCAGGTCAACAACTCCAGATAGACCTGTATAATTTTTTTTCCCGGGAGTTAGAATATTAATTTGATTTGGATTTGAGGGGTCATCACCGGTATATTCTTTTGATGGATCAACAATCCATCCACCACTTCCAGGTGTGTTATCGCCAGAATTCTCATCTATTCCATTATCGTTATCAAAAATATTTAGCGCGGAATGAGCATAGATTGCTCCATCATCATCTCCGAGTCCAATAAAAGGATTTATGAATTGAACTCCATTGTCTGCAATTCCAAATGAGGCTGGTGTAACATCACTACCTTCAGCAACAAAGTCAATACCTATATCATCTGTATAATCCACAAATTTATTTGGATGTAATAGAACGAGTCTATCATTCGAAGTTCTTATACTAAAACCAGGATCGAATTTGCTATCAATATTTCCATTGCCAGTATATAAAATCAATGTACTATCAGAATAATCCAGATCATCTGAAGAAAAATAATAATCATTCGAAGGATGTTTTGTCAAAATAATAAGAATGTGCGTTCCTTTAGGTAAGTTCGTGAGTTGTTCAATGTTCTTGAAGATTATTGAACCTTCATTTAAATCATTCGAATCTCTTTTTGTTTTTGTGGAATTATTTGTAAGTCTCCAATTCCTCAAATCAACACCTTCGTCTTTTGTGACGAGTAATTCTATCCAATCTCCGTAAATTGGCCGAAAATTTATTGATGCATAATGAGTACCGTTGTCATTAATCCAATATTCATTTATGATTACATCGTTCGGATTAAGTGTGATTGGTTGTGTATCTTCAACAAAAATTGGTTCGAATGTTAAATCTCTATTTACTATTGTTTGAAAGGAACTTACTTGAGGCAATGTGGTGTCGCTCCAGTGTGAAAATTTATATCCAATCTCCGGTAGTGCAGAGACCTTTATTGTCACTCCATTAAAATATTTTCCTGAGAATGTTGGTGAAGTAATTCCTAGATCATTTATAAAAACTTTTCCTTTGGATGGAGTTAAATTAACAGCCACATCATGCACTTGACTGAATCCGAATTTTTGCATAGTATATTTTCTTAAACTATCGACTCTTGTAAGAATAAATAACCTTACAGTGTCTGTGTTTGCTAGCCAGTCATTATATAAGCTGCCCCATTTTGAAATTTCAAATTGAATATCATTCATTAAGTGTGTTTTTAATGAATCGAATATAGGCAAAACATTTTGTGGTTGAAATGCTGTATTTAATAAATCTGTAAAACGATTAATGAATCTGGTTTTAAATTTTTCATTTGAAAATAATCGACGGGGAAATCTGGTTCCTTCCACTAAATCAGGAAAGTCATAATACAGTAAATCTGTTCTGACTGTATCTCTTAGAGCCCACTCAAGAGTATTATCAGGACCAAAACTGTAGCACCACAATCCTTGATCCACATCCCATAAAATCCATTTCCATTTCCCCCCAATTGAATTCCGTGCGAAGAGTTGATTGTTGTGAGGCCAATCAAAATTTCCAGCATAAATCTGAAAAGCAAAGTAATCAATGTAGTTATCTATATCAACTCTATCTTCAACAAATTTAAATTGGATTGAATCAAGTTGTGGTTTACTATAGATAAAATTCCAGATTGAGTCCCAATGAGCCGAGCTTCCTAATTTTTGTTCCCAATTTTCCCTTAATTCTGGATATTTAATTCCGAGATATGTTTTCAAATATAATGAATCAATGTGCTCTCGAATATTATAGATACCAAACGGTTGCCCATTGACATATAGTCGTACATATAGACCATGTGAAATTAATCCTTTGTATTGTCCAAATAAGTTTGCTATTAATTGATCTCGTAAAAGTGTCCATCTAGGTGATAATCTTGACATATCATTAGAACCAGAACGAATAACAATTTCATCAAATTTATCTCTGTTGGAGTCTTTGAAAAGATTATAATCAAGAATGTTTGTACCATATTTTTTCCTGAAATGGATTCTAAATGATTTTTTTTCACTCGGTCTTGAATATCCACCATGAATTCTAAGGCCACCATCGATAGAAAATTTGTTAAATCCATTTCGTTCAAAAAACTCTAAAGTTGTGAATCTTTCCCAATTATCACCAGTGGAGTCATAATTCACATAAATTCCAGAATCCGGTGAATAAAGATTTTTTGGATCAGTCACTATTGACATAAGTGGTAAGTTACCATCCGGACTTATGAAATAGGATGCTGTAGCAATTTTACTATCTGGCCTTCCCGTCAAATGCGCGATCGCACGAATTACTCTATTTGAATCAACTAAAATTGGCGATGTATAAAGACTCGAATGAATAGAAGGATGTGAGCCATCTGTGGTATAGTAAATTTGAACTCCCTGAATTGGGTGATTAATGGTTAATTGAAAAGAACTAGAATAGATTCCTGATGCATGTGAAAAGGTTGGAGTGGGTAATTGTAAGTTGGATAAACTGTCATTAGAAAATCCTGGAGTTGGTGAGACCAAAAGCATCCAGTTTTGTGAACCGTCAGGTTTCCTCCCATAACTTACATCGCTGATTTGTGGTCCAAAAGAAATTGAATCAATAAAAATTTGAGTCGGAGAACTTAACCCAATAAATTCACCATTACCACTGAGTGCGAAATTTGTATGAATAAATTCACCTATTATCGTATCTCTGTTCGATGCCCAGATCAAAATATAACCTCCTGGTGGTATTTCGAATTCTTCACTAAACACCCATTTGTATGGATTTGATTTATCATCTGTAAGTCCAAATCCTGATAAATCAACTGGATAGTTACCCCCATTATAGATTTCTATCCAATCCTCATATCTACCATAGTTATCCTTAATTGTGTAATTATTAATCGCCATAAACTCATTGATAAAGATAGATTGAGAAAAAAGTTGCGATGTAATAAAAATCAGAATAAAGTAGACTCTACTCATCTTTATCTCCTTCGACCTAATTTTATTGGGTGCTCTTCGTAACATCCAAGAATTTTTAGGAACGGTGCGATTTCTTTTAAATTATTAATAGCATTTTTAGATTGCTTTTCATTAATTGAACCACGAAAATCTAAGTAGAAATAATATTCAAACGGCTTCTCGGGAATAGGCCTTGATTCAATTTTTGTTAAATCGATATCTCTCAAAGCAAAAACGCTTAAAGCTCGAAACAGTGCACCAGGATAATTTTTCAAAGTAAATACAATCGATGTTTTTGGATTTTTTACAACATCAATTCGTCTTTTAGATATTATAAGAAATCTGGTTATGTTTGAATTCGAATCTTGAATATCGCGTTTAATTATTTTCATTCCATACAGCTTTGCCGAAATAGCTGAAGAAACTGCTGCAGTATTTGTAAGATTTTGGTCTTTAATCAACCTAACACTTCCAGCTGTGTCGTAACTAACTTCTATATCTACATTTTTCAAAGTTTTGAAAAATTTCTGACACTGTTGAAGAGCAACTGGATGAGAAATTATTTTATCAAGTGATTGTAAAGATGTATTCTTTAATGCAATTAGATTTTGTCTTACAACCAAATTTATTTCACCAATTATAGGTATTCCATAAAGAAGCAATAAATCATAATTCGAATGGATACTACCAATTGTAGAATTTTCTATTGGAATCACACCGAATGAATTTTTGTCTTTTTGTACAAATTTGAACACATCTTCAAATTTTGGTAATGGAATACTTTTAACACTTGTACCGAAAAAATTAATACCAGCTTCTTCAGAGAAAGCACCGTGCTCACCTTGAAAATAGAATTTCGTTTCCTTCATTATTGAATTTTATTTTATTGATAGTTAAATTAATACTAAAGTTAGTTGTAATTAATTTAATTAAAAGAACTGTATGAATTCAAGAGTCAATTTTTCATTTAATTTTTACTTTTATTTTTACTTTATACAACTCCCTTGAAAGGTAGTTATCAGTCTATTTGACCCCTTACTGGTAACTACCGGTAAGGGGTTTTTTAGTTTAAATTTAAATCAATGAGGAGAGACAAATGATAATCATAATGGAAACAAATTCAACAAAAGAACAAATTGAAAACGTGATTGAAAAAATAAAGAAGCTGGGCTTCAGACCTCATCTCTCTCAAGGAGAGGAAAAAACTATTATTGGTGTGATTGGAGATGAAAGAAAAATAAATGAATCTCTCTTCAAAACATTGCCCGGTGTTGAGAATGTTATACCTATTTTAAAACCTTATAAACTTGTTAGTCGTGAATTCAAAAAAGAATCGACGATTGTAAAGGTTGATGGTGTTCTGATTGGGAATGGACATCGAGTAATCATTGCCGGTCCATGCTCTGTAGAAAATGAAGAACAGATAATCGCTTCTGCAGAAATTGCAAGAAGATATGGAGCTCATCTATTGCGTGGTGGTGCATATAAACCGAGAACCAGTCCTTATACTTTTCAAGGCTTAGGAGAAGAAGGATTAAAGTTACTTCAAAAGGCAAAAATGTTTACAGGATTACCAATCGTAACTGAAGTAATGGAAGCATCCGAAGTTGAACTTGTTGCAGAATATGCTGATGTATTACAAATTGGTGCAAGAAATATGCAAAATTTCCGTCTATTAAAAGCGGTTGGTAAAATTAACAAACCAGTATTATTAAAAAGAGGACTTTCAGCTACTTTACAGGAATTTTTAATGAGTGCAGAATACATTCTATCTGAAGGGAATTATAATGTAATTCTCTGCGAAAGAGGTATAAGAACTTTTGTTGATTACACGAGGAACACGCTTGATTTGAATATCATTCCAGCTGTAAAAAAATTATCTCACCTACCAATAATAGTAGATCCAAGTCACGGCACAGGTCGAAGAGATTTTATAATTCCTCTATCTTTAGCAGCTATAGCTGCAGGGGCTGATGGTCTAATGATTGAAATGCATCCTGATCCTAATAAGTCAATCTCAGACGCCGAACAAACCATTTCACCTGAACAATTCAGATTACTCATGGAACGCATTCATTCACTTGAAGTATTAATCAATTCGTGGAGTTAAAAATGGCAGGGAATTCATTTGGAAATTTCTTTAAGATAATCACTTTCGGTGAAAGTCATGGTAAAATGATGGGTGTTGTAATTGATGGAATAAAACCGAATTTACAAATTGCAACTGATGAAATTCAGAAAGAACTTGATAAAAGAAAACCAGGTCAGAGTGATGTCACTACCCAACGAAAAGAATCCGATACAGTTCAGATTGTTTCTGGAATTTTTGAAGGCAGGACAACAGGAACACCCATCTGTATACTTATTAAAAATGAAGACTACAAAACAGGTGATTATGAAAACATAAAGGAAATATTTAGACCTGGACACGGTGGTTATACATTCCTGAAAAAATATGGTATCTATGACTATCGAGGTGGTGGAAGAATCTCAGGAAGAGAAACTGTTGCAAGAGTTGCTGCTGGAGCAATTGCAAAACAACTCCTCATCCAAAGAGGAATTAGGATAACAGCTTATACGAGACAAATTGGTGATATTGAAATCCAGAATTACGATGAAAACGAGATTGAGAAAAATTCAGTTCGATGTCCTGATAAGAATGCAGCTGAGAAAATGATTGAACTTATTAAAAGTGCTAGAGAGGAAGGAGATTCGATCGGAGGTATTGTTGAAATAAAAATAAAAGGATTAACTGCAGGATATGGTGAACCAGTATTCGATAAACTTGAAGCAGATTTTGCAAAAGCCCTTATGTCAATCGGAGCTGTAAAAGGCTTTGAAATTGGAAGTGGTTTCGCTTCTGCTCGAATGAAAGGTAGTGAGTGTAATGATCAATTTAGAAGAAATCCATCGACAGGAGAGATAGAAACAGTTACTAATAATAGTGGTGGAGTACTTGGTGGAATTTCAAACGGCTCAGAAATTATAATGAGAATTGCAGTAAAACCGACATCATCAATTTCAAAAAGGCAGAAAAGTATTACATATGCGGGAGAAGAAGTAGAATTTGAAATTAAAGGTCGACATGATCCATGTATCTGTCCACGCATAGTACCTGTCGCCGAAGCAATGTGTGCATTGGTTTTGATTGATCACATACTGATGCAGGAACAACTTAAAGATGATACAAGTCAAATGGAATACCTGCGAAATAGAATAGATTTAATAGACACTCAAATTTTGTTACTTTTAAATGCGAGAAATTCACTTGTTAAAAATATTGCAAATATTAAAAAACAAAATCATTTTGAACTAGTTGATTCACAACGAGAAATTCAAATTCGGCAGAATTGGTTAAATGCTTCGGATGAATTAGAACTTGATAAAAACTTCATCGAAAAAATTTTGAATGCTATATTGAATGAATCCAGAAGATTACAGAAAGAAATAATCGAATGAAAACAGCACTTATTGGATTTGGAAGATTTGGGAATTTATTCTTTAGATTCTTCAAAGATAAATTTGATTTTGTCATCTTTGATAAGGAAAAGTTGCCCTCGTATTCAGTTAACAGATTAGAAGATTTTAAAGATTTAAGTGAGTATGAAATAATTTTCCTTAGTGTGCCAATTTCAGCAATCGAAGAAATTGCAAAATATTTGAAAGGTAAGGTTAATAAAAAATCCTTGATAGTTGAATTCTGTTCAGTTCAAACCTATCCACTCAAAATCCTGAAAAAATATTTCCCAGAAAATCATTTACTCGGGATTCATCCCCTTTTTGGTCCAGATTCTGTTAAAAATAATTTATCTGGACATCAAGCTATCGTAATTAAACAATTGAAGTATGATAGTAAATCTCAAAATGTGATAAGAGCTTTTAAGAGAAAGGGAATCAAAATCATCGAACTAACTTCCACGGAGCACGATAAACTAATGGCATATACTTTATGTCTTACCCAATTTATCGGTCGCTCTTTAGGTAAATTAAACCTCCCTCAATGTGGGGTCGGAACTAAAGGTTATTTTGATTTACTTGAAATAATTAAAAGAACAAATAACGATACCTTCCAATTATTTATTGATATGAATCGATACAATCCATTTAGCACTCAGATGCGAAAAAAAGTTATTAAAGAGTTCAAAAATCTGGATGATTTTTTAATGAAGACTTTAACATAGAGCAAAATAATTTCAGATTAACCTTCCACAATAAATCTAACCAATTCCTTTATTGATTAATTCAACGAACTGGTATGAACCAACAATTAATCTTATTTAAAATTCAATATTGCAAGAACACTCTTTAATTAAAATAAAAAGGGCTGTCGATTCGACAGCCCTCTTATGCATCGATATAAAATCTACATCCTTACTTAATCAACAACGCTTTTATTGTCTTGGTAAATTTGGGTGTTTCGAGTCTAATCAAATACATACCACTTGCTAACGAAGAAGCATTAAACTCAACAGCATAATATCCAGCATCCTGATAGTCATTAACTAGTTCTTTAACTTTCTGTCCAACAGCATTGTATACTACTAATTTAACTTTCACTGGTTCTGGGATTGCATACCTAATCATGGTAATTGGATTGAATGGGTTAGGATAATTTTGCATTAGGTCGAAAGTGGTCGGTATTGTAGCACCTTCTATTGTTAATTCTTTCACATTTGGATCAGAGATAGTGAATGGTTGACCATTTCTTAAGACCACATTCAATCCTGTTTGTGATTCTTTCAATCTGTAGAAACCTTTTTCAGCATTTGTTATTGTAACTGTAATCGGGAATTTTACTCCTTGCAAATTGATCTGTTGTGGATAATTATCATGTTCAACATATCGATCAGAACTGAACCTTACATCGAACATTGAAGATGGAGGTAATGGTGGAAGATGATACTTAGAATCATCAAATTGTTCAGCAAGATACAATTCTTGTGAAATTCCGTTCGCATCAGTTATGATTAATTTTCTCCATGTTTGATCAATGGATTCAACATAAATCTCCTCATCGCCACCTTTAGCAAGAACTGATTTCTTCAAAACAAGACTTCCAGCTGCAGTTGTTTTGATCCAGTAACCTTCACCTTTCTTTAATGTTGTAGCTGGATAATATCTATTCATAAAACCAAAGAAATTCGAAGATAAAATTCCGGAAGGAATTGTATATACATTTGTTGTCGGAATATTAATACTCAATGAACCTATCATATTCCATCCTTGCATTACTGGTACCACAATCGAATCCTTCTTCGGACCAATCACAATTACCGAGGTGTCCTGACCAAATTTCAACCAATAACCTTTGCCCACTTCTAAAGTATCTTTGATTTGATACTCCTGACCATCGAACCAGAATGCATTAGAAACTGCCATTGGGAATAAATCATTCTTTAGCATACTAGTAGCTACAAGTGGAACAGAAACGATATTCCAATACTTTCTCACACTCAAATTAACTGTATCTGGAAGCATTCCAGGATTATATCCACTAAATTCATCAGCCCCTATATCAGGTGTCGCAGGATTTCTTGTATCACCGTCTATATCTAAACCGATTGCAGGTATTTGAGTACCACCTGATTCAATCAATGTTATTGAGCCATCAGGAATGTGAAAATCTAAGCCACCAACGAAAGGTGGTTGCTCAACAAATGAATTGGAATCCTGTCCAGAAGCCGTTTGCCAGTCCTGCAAAGTTTTTTTTGCGCTTCCAAAATAACCAACATTAGCATTTGCACCAGGTACATAAAAGGCATTATAATTGGATACAACTGTTCCACCAGCATGATAAACACCAAATGCAACAGCTGCATCGACCAAATTAACAATGATGTTATTTTTCAATTCTACATTTGCGGTACCACCCCATCTAACTGCTGTCATTCTTCCAGAAGCTAATTTCCCGATATCATTCAATACGATTGTATTGTAATAAACTTTTGCTGATGGTACGTTATCCTGGAAAGATATTACATCAACACTTATTGGCACACCGGTACCAGTATGTTTGTAATCACCACCAAGGAAGTTATTGTAAATAATTACCTCGGTAGAGGTTGCTGCACTATTTAAAGTTCCAATTCCATAAATTCCTTGGGTACTAGTTGATGCCATTCTTAGCGTTTGGATTTTGTTATTGAAAATTTGAATTGTCCCGTTATAATTATTAAATAGAATTCCCCAACGAACATTTCCTGACGCTGGTGGTTGCGTTCCCTTAATATCATTATTAGAAATTTCCATAAATCCACCAGCATAGTAACCATAAACTGTTCTTAATGTTCCATATAATTCATTATTGGAGATATAAATATTATCAGCATATGAACCAGTAGTACTATATCCCGTCACAGATACAGCATAAGCCGGTTGATAAATAGTATCACCAATCAAGCAATTATCCACAGAGAAGAAACTTGCCACTCCACTTGCTTGACCATTAACATAAATTCCTCGAGTTGTGGTAAATGAAGGATTTGTAATTTCATACTTAATTATCAAATTCTTGAAGACTGTATAATCAGTATTCCCATATAATTGAATAGCGATTCTTCCATTTGCAGAATCATTCATTGCGATTGTTAAATCTCTGCTTGTACCACCATCTGTATTCGAACCATCAATAGTAACATAACTGGCATTATTTAATGTAATACCTGAATACTGATTTGGACCAGAGGCGGAGGAACAACCTGTAATTGTTATTTTTGGTGATTTACCAGGTGCAGGTTTAATTGTTAATGATGTGGAACTTGTCAAATCGCTTCGATTTAGAACGAGATTAGCACCAACTTCATTTAAATTATCATCTATCAAGAATCGCACATTCTGCGATGCACCTGATGTATCCAGTGCTTTAAATGCATCAACTAATGTCGGGAATCCTTTTAGATGAGAGCCTTGTGGAATATAATAATCACCACTTAAAGGACCTACCGGCATATTGACTGTCAAAACACCTGATACATTATTAGTTCCATCCCAGAATCCACCACCTGAAGCATTGAATCCACCATATTTATATTCACTCTGATAGTATTTAAAACGACTGGCATAATAATATGTACCAGGAGCTAAATTCTGTCCAATATAGGTCATGTATTCATCATTATTACCTACATCAACATTAAAGTTCATTGGGATCCAGTTTGTCCATGTTGATGGATTTGTGTTTTCGTTATTAACCCCGATCCATGCTTGCAATCCTGGAGTTGCTCCAGACTGTGAGGTAACACCATCAATCCAGATTTGAGCAAATACCCAGGTGGAATCACCCACATTTATTGTTACACTTCCTGGCCACTGTAAATTACACCAACCAATATCACCCAAACTTTCTATTGCCAAACTATCAAGAAACATATTATTCCCATAAGCACTTATTGCCTGTAAGATAATGTATTTCCCAGTCCCAGCTCCTGTTTCAGGGATCAGAAATGAGTATAAATACCAACCATCAGATGGTACTATTGGATACAATGAACTACTTCTATTAATAGAATCAATCAGAATAGCACCCTCCAGACTTGGTTGATTATTAAAAAATATCTTTATTCTATCAGCACTCATTTGATATCCACCATCTCTATACATGTAAAATTTCAATCTGAAATTAGCATTTGGGAAATTAATAGGTGGAGATATTAATGCAGCAGATGTTCCTGACGTAAAATTATAACTCCTGAATTGAACCATTGCTGAACCTGATTTTGGAGAAGCAGATGGATTAGTACCTGTTGTAGTTCTCTCAAATAATCCCAAACCACTTACCTGAAGATTTAACCAACCTGATGGTGGAAAAGCAGTAGCCTCCCAATCTTGAACATATGGAAATGTAGTAATTGTGTAATCAACACCAATACCAGTTAACGGAACATCCGTTGGAGAACCAGAAGCATTATGTGTTATTGTAAGATTAGCAGACTTGTTTGACAAAGAAGTGGGGGCGAAGCTAATCTGAACAGTTATTGATTGTCCTTGATTTAAGGAAACAGGATAAATATTGTTATCCGTTAAAATGAATTGTGAAACATCAGTACCGGTTAATACTACACTGCTGATTGTGAGAGTTCCTACACCATCATTTTTTAGAACGAAAGTTTGAGGTTGAGACTGTGTGTTGATCTGAACTTCGCCAAAATCCTTAGATGGTGGTAAAACAGTTAGTATCGGCGCAGTTACTAATTCTTTTACCTCGAAATTATCAACAAAAACATCATTATCTTTATTAGAAACAGTTGAAGAACCATAAAATGCAATTTTTACTAAACCAGTATACCCTGTTAAGTTAATGATTTCATGCGTACCCGTTGGTGGAATGAAATTCTCGTAAGTATATAATTTCAGAATATTGCTTTTTGACCAGGTCTGACCATTGTCCGTAGATATTATAACTGCTAATGTATCATCAATTCCAAGAGTATCTTGTGTTGTAGCTCCATATTTAGTTAAAGCTAAATCATACTCTAGCTGGTAATTTGTAGAACCAGATCCTAAATCAATAGTTGGGGACATAAACCAATATCTAACTGTTGTCCCGTAAATATTTATTCTTGCAGACCTATTAACGGGAGAAATTACATTTCCAAAATCATCTGGTCTCCACCCTAATGTAGTTGAAGTTAATGTGGAAGGTGATTCGAGAAATCCTCCGAATCTTTGCCAGTTTGCTGGTGGCCAGAAGGACGCAAAACTTTGAATTGTGGGTGGAGTTAAAATTGCTGTCAAATTTGCTGGGTTGATTGTGTAAGCACCAATCCCATTATTAGTTGCTAAAACATAAATCGTGAAAGTTCCGTCTCCATTATTTCTGAAGGCGACATCTCCCGTTCCATTCGCATTTGAATTGTCCCCTAAAAATGAAGTAAATCCAACATTTTCTACTGCTTGATAACCATTTGTAACATCAAGGATAAATGCTCTTTCGAAGAATGAAGTTAGGGAAGTTACTGAAGTTCCTGAGCCATACAAAAATTGAACAACATATTCTTTAGTACCCGAAGTAAAATAAACAAGAGAATTACTATTACTTGGTACGAGATTTACATCTACTGCACCAACTAATGCACCAGTTGAGGAAAGTTGTCTTAAGTTCTGTCCATTACCATTAGTCCAAAAACCACTGGTGGTAGGATAAACTTTTGGAACTGTTCCAAGACTTGTGAAACCTGAGACAATAATTTCAGATGAAGACCAATTAGTTCCTCCATCTGTAGTGGTGAACTTAATTATTCTTGTACCTCCGGATTGAGCAGCATAAATGGCAATTGAATTATCTGAGAGTGAACCAACCACAGTAAATTGATCTCCTAAACGATAAGCACCACCGGTATAGTTTATAATTTGAACTGGCGTTGCAGATTCGTTAGTCCACATATAAACCTTAAAAGCAGTACTACTTGCGCTTGTTGTTAGGTTACAACCAAAGATAACTCCGTCGCTTGAAACTTCAACGTCATTAAGTGCAAATGTTCCTCCTGTGATTCCTGTTACATCAAGAACACCAACAGAATCCCCTGTTAATGCATTCATAGTTACAACAGTTACAGGACTATTTTTCACAACATATAATCTGTGATTTCCTCCTACAGAACCATAAGCAAAACCCCTCTCTGAGTTAGTTCCGAAAAATGCTGGTAAATTACCGTTAGATTTAGATTTCTCCCACAAAGTAGTTACTTGTGCATTAAGAGCACTCGTAATTATTAAAACAAAAAATGGAATAACCCAAATGAAAAGTCGAGTTTTTGTTGAAAACCAATATAAATTACTCATATTAAGTTCTCCTATTTTTTATTGATGACTCCTGTTAATTTGATTTATGCTTAAGAGTCAAATCTATTTACGATGCCCTAACTAATATCAAAATCTCTTTCACCGAATCAAAATATAATTCTTCCCATATATACTACTTTTTTTTAAAATAATCAACCCTTATCAATACGACTATTTTTATTGATTTAATGGATTAGTTTTTTTCTTTTCTAAAATCTCCTGAATCTTTTTTCTGACCAATATTTCCACTTCCTCGTGAGAAGTGCCTTTGACAAATATGTTTAATTGGGGACAAAATGCAGCGTATTTATTCTCACCATCTTTTCTAACCAAAATATCATAATTATTTTTTTCCATAATTCCTCCTGGTTTATATTTGCACTAATTTGCATTAAATATAAATAAAATAAATTTAATTTTCACATGGGAATTAATCATGAAAAGAAATAACCTTCGTACATTTATCTATATTTTTTTCTTAATAACAGGAATGAATGGGTTAATTTTTCAAGTAGTTTGGTTTAAATACCTATCTCTTTTTTTAGGAAATACAACTTATGCACAAACTATAGTACTTGCAACATTTCTGGGTGGATTAGCAATTGGCAGTTTTTTCTTTGGTAAACTTGCAGATAAAATTTTAAATCAACTAAAATATTATGGCGTAATTGAATTAATTATAGGTATCTATGGGGTTGTTTTTCCTTTTATAATTGAAAAGGTTAAAATTTTATTTTTCAGTGTTGCTAATGAAAGTTTAATTTATCAAAATCCGTATGTTTACTTATCTATAAAACTGATATTCGCTGCAATTGTACTAATCATACCAACGACATTGATGGGAGGTACATTACCACTTTTAACTAAATTCTTTACTGAAAAAATTGATGATATTAGAAAGGAAAATGCAAACCTGTATTTTTTGAATTCATTTGGTGCAGTTGTTGGCGTTTTTTTTGCCGGGTTCATTTTCATAAAAAACTTCAGTCTTGATACTACAATTCTTATTGCTGGTTTGTTAAATATTTTTGTCGGTACACTCAGTTTATTCCTCAGTATAATGGGAGAAACATATTCAGAGAATAAATTTCATCAATATAATGGCTTCATGCAAACCACGCTTCAATTTGAATTAGAACCATCGAATTTGAAGATTTTAATTCTCATTGCTGGATTAAGTGGATTCGCCTCTTTCATGTATGAAATTCTATGGACTCGTGTGCTCATAACAATTTTTGGGTCATCAACTTATTCTTTTTCCATCATGTTGATGGCTTTTATCAGTGGAATAACTGCTGGTAGTTTCATCGTTTCTTCCAATTTTATATCAAGACTTAATCGATTAAATGTTTTATTTCTTGCACAATCAATGATTTCCTTAACTATGTTATTAGCTCTTTTCATACTTCCGCTCCTACCTTATTATTTCTGGGGTATTGGATCTCTGTTTACAAAATCAAATCAAACATTTTCATTTTTCTTGACAATTGAGTTCTTGATTTGTTTTAGTCTAATGTTTATTCCTACTCTCTTCATGGGAATGAGTTTACCATTAGTAGTTGAAATTGTAGCTCATCAGAAAAAAAGAGTAGGATATTCTGTTGGAACAGTTTTTTCAGTCAATACAATGGGTAATGTAATAGGTGCAATAAGTACCGGATTAATTTTAATACCATCAATTGGGATAGAATACTCTTTCTTACTTGGAATATCAATCAACTTACTTGCGAGTATTATCATCTTATCTATGACGATTGGAAATCTAAGGAAAACATTTAGGATAACAAGTTTTGCATTGCCTTCAATGATCATCGTGTTGATTTTTTTAACTCCAGAATGGAATAAAAATTTGATGACTGCTGGTATTTTCAGAAGAATTAGTGAAACTCCACCGCAATCGTATTCTGATTATCGGCGATCTTTCAATAATAGGGAAATTATTTTTTATAAAGATGGAATTAGTGGAAATATTAGTGTAATAAAAACACTCGATACATTGAAACAAAAAATATTACTAATTAATGGAAAACCTGATGCAAGCAGTTATGGTGATCTCCCTACTCAACTTTTGATTGGTCATATACCAATGCTCCTACATCCGAATCCAAAGGATGTATTTGTTGTTGGTTTTGGTAGTGGTTCAACTGTAAATGCCACTCTCAAATACAATCCTGATCAGGTAATTTGTTCAGAAATTTCTAAAGAAGTAATTGATGCATCTAAATATTTTGAAGAAGTGAATGAAAGTTGTATTAATGATAACAGACTAAAATTAGTTATCGAAGATGCTCAATCATATTTAAAGTTAACCCAAAAGAAATTTGATGTGATTATATCTGAACCATCAAATCCATGGATTGCAGGGATAGGTAATTTATTTTCTAAGGAATATTTCGAAAGATGCAAAGCTAGTTTGAAACCTGGCGGTATAATGTGTCAGTGGTTTCATATCTATGAGATGGATGATGATGTATTAACAATGGTTCTGTCAACCTTCAATTCAGTATTCCCTTATGTCCAGACTTGGGGTGGTGTGCAGGGAGATTTAATATTAATCGGTTCAGACTCTGAGATGAATCCAGATTTTGCTCTTATTTCATCAAAAATGATGAATCAAAAAATTTTAAATAATCTGAAAAGCATAGAAATAGATAACCCTTTCACACTACTAACTTTACAAATACTTTCCCCCGAGGGAACGTTTACTCTCACTAGTGAGAAAAAAATTAACTCTGAGAAAAAACCATTACTCGAATTCCTTGCTCCTGTAGCTTTCTATAAAGGACAAACTACTACCAGAGTCTACCAAAATGACGAGAAATTTGATACACTCAACAAAAAATTATTCGTGAAAAATTACGTCAAAGAATATAAACCAACTACTGAAGAAATAATCAATGCGATAAAATTCCACAAGAATAGATCAGGTAATGTGAGATTTGCATATGCTTTAAGTAAAACCTTGGTGTCACAGAATATCGTAAATAATGAAATTCTTGAAATTTTACTGAGTTCAGAATCTGAGATGAAAATAATAAAAAATAATACCCAGATTCTTCAGGAAGCATTTCATAAACATCCCGATGACTATAAAATTGCAAGCAGTTATGCTAATCAGATTTTTCTCGAAAATGTTAATGCCACTAATTTCATGAAAGTTTTTTCTATCGATAGTGCTGAGAAAATATTTCTCAACTTTATTAAAAAGGAAAATCATTTACTCTCATTTAAAATTTATTCCCAATTAGCGTCTATATTCTTGAAAAACAGTGAACCAACAAAAGCACTAAATTATTGTCTAAAAGCAGAGGAAATTTTGAATAAGTATCCCGAAATATCAGAAGAAATCGACTTAGCTGAATTTTATCACACTTTCGCTTTATCAACTTTTCATTTGAATGAATATGGTAAAGTTATCGAATATTTTATCAAACTTTCTAACTATGATATTAATAACTCTTCAAAAATCTTATTAGGAAAAAGAATTGAGTGGAAAGTCAGAGAAGAAAAGAAGAATCAGAGATAAAAATTTTTAATTCAATTTAATGATGAAGTAATTAAAGATATTTAATGAATTTATTTTGTTCATCAACTAAAATATTTTTTGATTCGACAGGTTTATCTGATAATTCAAATCCCATTATTATAATCTCCTCTCCTTTTTTAATTACATGCGCAGCTGCTCCATTCATACAAATTACGCCCGACCCACGTTCCCCTGGAATAACATATGTCTCAAGTCTTTCACCACTAGTGTTACTAACCACTAAGACTTTCTCACCCGGTAGAAGACCAGACTTTTCAATTAGTTCTTCATCAATTTTTATACTTCCAATATAGTCAACATTTGCTTCTGTAACTCTTGCTTTGTGAATTTTTGATCTCAGAAACCATCTCATATTAATCCCATAGTTTTTAATCTTTTGACAAATTTATATAGAAATACTTAAATGATTAGTATAGTTACATATGCAAGTTACTAAAGTAATATTAAGGTGGAAAATTCATTTCAAACTTTTATGAAAATTCTCTTTTTATAAAAAAATAACATAATAAGAAACCATATCAACATATAAGTAAATGCATATACAAGAGAGGCATTTATAGGAGTAAAATAAGGTAATAAGAGTTTTGTGAAAATATAATTTTTTAAGGTGACTGATTCTCCTAATTCATTCTCTATCCTGATAATTACTAGAATTTTAGCAACTAAAGAGGAAAGAAAAAAAGACGTAATAGCATTCATACCAAATACAAGAAATGGTTTAGACCACCATTTAATATTCTTAATTTCAATCAAGTAAAAACAAAAAGCAAGAAAATTCAATGCCATACCACTCATAAATAATACGTAGGAACTTGTCCACAGATACTTATTGATTGGAAACCACATATCCCAGATGATACCAAGAATAATCAAACCAAAACCAGAAAAAAACATTACAGTAGTTTTTTCATAATCGTTTTTATTTGAAATTAATAAATTACCTGTGAAGACTCCTGTCATTGTCGTTACTACTGCTGGAAAAGTTGATAACAAGCCTTCTGGATCCCAATTTTGTTTCCACATATGTCCATAAAAAATCAATCTATCTATATAAGCAGCTAAATTACCTTCAGGGCTTAAATTTCCAGGTCCATAATTTGGAACTGGGATTAATTTCATGGCTAACCAGTAAAAAATTAATATCGCTATAGATAAAATTATTTGTAAGCGAGTGTTTAAAATTAGGAACATTATTGAAGCTACCAGATAAACCAATGCAATACGTTGTAAAACTCCAGGAATCCGAACTGTTGAAAAATCAAAATAAGGAAAGAGGTGAAGAAACATACCAAGAACGAAAATAATTAATGATCTTCGCAAGACATGTTTTAACAAATTCGATTTTGAATCACCAAGCATCAAACGTTTATTAAAAGAGAAAACCATCGAAACACCAACAATGAATAGAAAGAATGGAAATATAAAATCTGTTGGTGTCCAACCATGCCAATCAGCGTGTTTCAAAGCAGGATAGATGTTACTCCATGTTCCTGGATTATTGACCAGGATCATCCCCGCAATGGTGATTCCACGAAAGACATCAAGGGAGGTTAATCTATTACCATTCATAAAAACATATCATAAGTGAATTTTGGGGAGAATTTTCGAGTGATGGTTCACCTTATTAATTAAAATTTTGTGGGCGCTAAAGGACTCGAACCTTTGACCTCCGCCTTGTAAGGGCGGCGCTCTGGACCAACTGAGCTAAGCGCCCATTTCAAAAATTTCAAAACTTTATTACAAACTTAAGATTTGAGATGATGTGAACAAAATCTGCTATTAAAATTTTAGAATGTAAAACCTATGTCTCAACTTTCATGAATTTTATGTTTTTGTTTTTTCTTTTTTCCTTCTGCTCCATAGTAATAATAGTAATACTTGTAATAATAACCATACCCATTTGTCATATTGAATCTGTTTAAGATAACCCCTACGAAATTTTCACTTACAGTTTTTAGGATATTGATTGATTCTTTTAATAAATCAATCCTGGTTTGATTTACCATCGCCACAAGTACTGTTGCATCAACATAATTAGAGATAACTCCAGCATCTGAGACCGCAATCGTTGGTGGTGAATCAATTAATACAATATCATATAATTCAGTGAATCTTTTTAAAACTTCCTGTAAATTTTTCGATGATACTATCTCTGCGGGATTTGGTGCAATAGTCCCTGCAGTAACAATATCTAAGTTGTTTATAAATGTTGATTTTATCATTGAATTAAAATCAATATTCTGAAACAAATAATCAGTGATTCCATTACTTCTTTCAACTTTAAAAATTTTGTGTAACCTTGGTTTCCTCAAATCAAGATCAACAGCCAATACTCGATTATTTGTTGTCGCAAAAGTAGCTGATAAGTTAGCGCACACGAATGTTTTACCATCCTTTGGAGTTGGACTAGTAATTAAAACAGATTTAATTTTTCTATCAAGCAATTTTGAATACATTAATTTCATTTTGGCAGATAAGAACGCTTCGGTAGGAATTGAATTAGGTCTACTGGCGACTATTATTTCATGTTCTTCATCAAAATTTTCCTCGAATTCTCTTGCATCGGGTATCCAAGCCAATACATTCATTCCACTTTGTTGAATATCCTCAGGAGTTTTAATTGTAACATCAAAATATTTTCGTGCAACTACATATCCGACAGCTAAACCTGCGCCGAGAATAAATCCGATCAAGACTATTAAAGTTCTATTTGGTTTTGATGGAATTGTTGGAATCACCGCTGCATCAATAACCTGCACATTGCTCGGGATTGATTTTTCAGATATTACTGCTTCCTGGTATTTTTCTTCGATAAGTAAATATAATTTTTCGTTGCTTAATCTATTTCTCTCAAGTCTTGCGTATTCAATTGATTGTACAGGTAGTTTATTGAACCTCGCTTCGTAACCTCTTACAACTTCCTTCAATTGATTTGCTTTTGCTTTAGCAGATTGAACTTCTAAATCTAATTTTAAAACTTCGATCGACAATTGTCTTAATTCATCAGGTGTATAAGCTGTTAAATTCTGTTCCAGCGAAGATAATCTAGAATTCAATCTATTTTGTAAATCCTGAATTGCACGGGTGTATTGTAGAACATTTGGATCGTTTTCTGGATTTTTAATATTCTGTTGTGCAATTACAACTTCTTTCTGAACCTCTAATCGAGCAAGTTGTTCTTGAAGATTCTTAATGTACGGTTCCGCTGATAAGCTCTCAATGTACCTCGAAATTTCTTTGTCTTTCTCAGCAAGTTGTTTTCTAAATTCTTCCAATGCTTTTTGTTTTGCTAATGCGTCGATCTCCGCAGCTTTCATTTGTGCTTCGAAATCAGATAGTTGCTGAACCAACGCTTTTGCTTGTTCATCAAGAACAACAACATTATTTCTCTGTTGAAAATCACTTACTGCATTTTCTGCCTGACGTAATTCGTTGGATTTATTTTCACGTTGTTCTTCTAAAAATTCTCTTGCCAATGTATATCTAGTTCTATTCACTTTGAGATTGTATTCATAATATGCATCGATATAAGAATTTACCATAAGTGCAGCTTCAAATGGTGATGGTGAATCTGCTTTAAGAATGATGATATCCAATCCTCTCTTTTGTTCTATGTCAATCCTTGATTGTAAAGTTTTTATAAGTTTTGCAAGTGGTAACAATCCACTATCTGGATGATCATTGTCTTTAAGTAAAACAAAAAAATCGTTAGAATTATTTTTTGTTCTGAAAGTATCGATGATTGATTCAGCTGCTATTTCTGCAAGGGTTCTACTTTTCAACACTTCAAGTTCATTTGCAATAAATCTATCTGAACCATATTCCTGAAATTGTTCAAAGAGTGGACCTGTCAAGGGATTTGATTTCGGAATAGAGATTTTAATCGAACCTTCTGAAGTGTATACATCTCTTGCAGAAATTGCATAATATATTGATACCAAAAAAGCAACAAAAAATATCGAAATTACAGTCCACTTATTCTGAATAAATATAATTAGATAATCTCTTAAATTTAGCTGATTTCTTTTATCAATATTGTTATAATTTTCCATATAAGTTCCCTATCTTTTAAGTACTACAAGTACAAAAGTTAAAATTGACACAATAGTGGATGTAACTGTTGCAGTGATAGAAATATAATCTCTTAAGTACAATCTTGGTTCACCTAGTATCACTATAATATCCCCTGCTTTAAGTTGTGGAATTTGTTCTAACTCAACCTCTAACTTACTTTTGAACATCATATTTTCTAAATTAAATCTCATAGTTGTAGTGGCAGAGTTTTCGCCTTGTGTTCGATATAATCTCACATCATCAAGATGAGCATCAGGTACGGGCCCACCTGCATAAGAAATTAAATCAGTAATTTTTGATTGTTCCGGTACATAATATTTACCTGGAAATCTAACATATCCCCAAATATTAACCATAATATTCACATATCTCGGGTCACTGAAATCATAAAAACCACCAGTATAATTAAATCTTCCCTCTTGAGCACCAATTTTCACATCTTGAGCATTCAAAGTAATTATGTTGATTAAAGTAATAAAAACTACATAAGTAATTTTTTTCAATTTCACACCTCTTTTTTACAAAATTAATAATAGTTCGTTTTATATAAAATCATTTGAAATAATTTAACTTGAAAACCTGCTTCAAGATGGTTAAAACAACAAAGTAAGAGATAAATATTATTAAGATGAACCTAATTAGTTTAACTAAGGATAATTTAAATTCAATCTTTCGAAATCTTACACCACGCCATCCGCAATTATGACAACGATACATAGATAAAATTTTTGTGCTGTTAATTATCCTTTCGAACCTATTCCTTGCTCTAGATCTGAAAACCTGATCCTTAGATAAACAAACGGGACAAATTTTTTGCTTCGTGTTCATAGAAAGACTCAAAAGTAATTTAATAATGCTAATTATAGCATATTATTTTGAATTAATAAAAAATTATAATGTAAGTTTTATCTTACTTATTTCAATTTTTCACTTCGTTAGAAAAAACTTAATAATTTCTTAATAATTAAGACTTGACATTTAGTAAATATACTTTGATATTTGCATAAATTTATGAGAGAGAGAAATTTTCAAACTTCATTTTATAAATCTTCAATCGAAGGCTCTCCTACAAATTCATCATCATCAAATCAATCAATTATAAACAAATTAATAGGTGTTGATATGTTAAAACATCTTTACAAATCTTTACTTCTCACATTGTTCCTATCTTTCTTGTCATCTTCTCTATTTGCACAGGGTATAACAACAGCCGGAATTCAGGGAGTCGTAACTGATAGAAACGGTGATCCACTACCTGGAGCTAATGTAGTCGCAGTTCACAATCCATCTGGTTCAGTTTACGGAACATCAACCCGCGCAAATGGAAGATTCAATATTACAGGTATGAGAGTTGGAGGTCCTTATACTATCTCTGCATCATTCATTGGTTATAATAAACAGATTCAGGAAAATGTTTATCTGGAATTAGGACAAAATCTTACATTAAACTTTACTCTAACTGAAACTCAGATCGAGCTCCGTGATATCACTGTAGAAGCTGAGCGTAGTACAATTATTCGCTCCGACAAAACAGGTTCAGGTACAACTATCCCGAGAGAAAATATTGAAAACCTTCCTACTATTTCGAGAAGATTGGAAGATTTAGTTCGTTTGACTCCACAAGCAAGTAGTCAAGCAAGAATCGGTGGAGTAGACAATAGATTGAATAATATCACAGTGGATGGTTCTTATTTCAATAATTCATTCGGTCTTGCAGGTCTACCTGGAAACAGGACTGGTGTTGCACCTATTTCAATTGAAGCAATTGAACAAATTCAAGTGAACATTTCACCATTTGATGTACGGCAAGGTAATTTTGTTGGTGCTAATATAAACACTGTCACCAAGAGCGGAACAAATAATTACACAGGCTCTGTATATTACAACTATCGAAATGATGAATTTGTAGGTACAAAAGCTGGTGATATCCAATTCAACCCTGGGACTTTCAGATTCAATCAATTCGGTCTATCACTAAGTGGTCCGATTCTTAAAAATAAATTATTCTTCTTTGTTAATTATGAATCGGATAATCTCATACAACCAGGAACAACTTATAGAGCTAATCGTGGTGGAGAGACTGTCGGAGGAAATATTACGAGAGTCTTAAAGAGTGATTTAGATGCATTAAGTGCTTTTTTGAAAGAAAAATTTGGGTATGAAACCGGTCCCTACGAAGGATACGACCACGAAACTCCTTCAACTAGATTCTTGGTAAAGTTAGACTATAATATCAACCCAAGAAACAAAGTTAGCTTAAGATATACTCACCTAGATTCTTTCACAGATGTTCTTATTTCAAATTCCAGTTCTCTTGGATTTGGCAATAGAAGATCAAATCTCACTGGGTTGAATTTCCAGAATTCTAATTACCAAATAATGGAAAATATTCGCTCTTTAATTGGTGAATGGAACTCAATTATTTCAGATAAACTTAGCAATAACTTGATAGTCGGTTATACTTACAACGATGAGAGTAGAAAATATCGTGGATCGATGTTCCCATTCGTAGATATACTTGAGGGTGGATCAGTTTATACTTCATTTGGATTTGAACCATTCACTCCAAATAATGAATTGAGATACTGGAGCTTCCAGTTACAGAATAATTTAAATCTCTTCCTCGAGAATCATACACTAACTTTTGGATTTAGTTTAGAAAGGTATCAATCAGAGAATGTGTTCTTCCCTGGCTCACAGAGTGTTTATGTATATAACTCGTTAGCGGATTTCTATACTGATGCAAATGATTTTTTAGCTAATCCAACCCGAACCACTTCACCGGTAACATTGAGAAGATTTCAGGTAAGATGGTCAAATATCCCTGGTCAGGATAAACCAATTCAACCACTCAAGGTTTGGTATTCTGGTTTGTACTTCCAGGATCAATGGGAAGTTTTCAAGAATTTGAATGTTATATCGGGAGTAAGATTTGATTTACCAGTTTTTGAAAAAACAGGTTATTATAATCCAGAACTCGATACAATGTACTTTAGAGATGAAAACGGCTTCACAGTTCAATATAGAACAGACAAAATGCCTGATCCAAAAGTTTTAGTCTCACCTCGAATTGGATTCAACTGGGATATTTTTGGTGATAAAACAACTCAACTAAGAGGTGGAACTGGAATCTTTACAGGTCGACCAGCCTATGTTTGGATCTCAAATCAGATTGGTAATAACGGAATGTTAACAGGTTTTGAAAGAATAGATAACACAACAGCTAGACCGTTTCACCCAGATCCTAAACATTATCATAAGACTCCAACCGGACAACCTGCAGCAAGTTATGAATTAGCATTAACCGATCCCAATTTCAAGTTTCCACAAATGTGGAGAACAAATATCGGATTAGATAGAAAATTAATTTATGATGTTATTGGAACATTGGAATTTCTATACAGCCAGGATGTGAATGGTATCTATTACATAAATGCAAACTTAAATGCTCCTAATGGTCAATTTGTTGGTTCCGATAACAGACCAAGATGGATTAATTCGTCGAATAGAAAAATAAACAGTAAAATTGATAACGCTATTGTTTTGAAAAATCAAAATGTCGGATACTATTGGAATATTGCAGCAGTATTGGAAAAGACATTTTCAAACAACTGGTCAGCTAAAGTTGGTTATAGCTATGGAGTAGCAAAGAATACTGTTGATCCAGGTTCAATTGCTTTTGGAAGCTGGAATAATAATGCACATGCGGGAAATCCAAATAATCCAGGTGTTGGATATTCACAAAATTCACCTGGTCACCGAGCATTTGGCTCATTCACTTATAGACTTGAATATTTCAACTTTGGTGCTACAACATTCACATTATTCCTTGATGCATACACACAGGGAAATGGTAGCTATGTATTTTCCGGTGATTTGAATGGGGACGGCGGTACAAGTAATGATTTAATTTACATACATAAAGATAAATCTGAAATGAATTTTGAACAGTACAGTGTAACTGTTGGTGGTGTCACTAAGACATTCACTCCTCAAGAACAAGCTGATGCCTGGGATAATTTTATCAACCAGGATCCATACCTCAGTAAGAATCGCGGTAAATATGCTGAAAGAAACGCTGCATTCTTACCAATGGTCTTTAGAGCAGATCTAAGTATAATTCAAGAATTTAGTCAAAAATTCTTGGGATATAAGAATAGTTTACAATTTAGAGTGGATGTTATAAACCTTACCAATTTACTTAACAAAAATTGGGGTGTTGGAAAAACCTTTACAACTTTGACACCATTAATTGCACGTGGAGCGGATTCACAAGGCAAAGCTTTATACAGGTTACAGAATATCGGTGGTGAATTAATTAAAGAAAGTTATCGTAAAACATCAACGATCAATGATGTCTGGAGAATTCAGATTGGTCTAAGATATATGTTCAACTAAAACCTTCTGAACTACTTGCAGGGCTGTTCTTTCAATGGACAGCCTTTTTTGTTTTAAATCAATAACTCGAGAGAGTCTAACAATAAGAACCACTTTACTCTAAAATTTTATAGATCTTCAACATTTAAAATTACTTGATTTAAATGATAAATTTTATTATTTTAGCACTCGCTATTGGAGAGTGCTAATATAAAATTAACTGGAATCAATAACAAAATAAGGAGATAAAAAATGGCAGGATTCAGCTTAAAACCTTTAGCAGATAGAGTAATTATAAAACCAGCTCCAGCAGAAGAAGTTACAAAAGGCGGAATTTACTTGCCCGATACAGCACAAGAAAAACCACAAAGAGGTGAGGTTGTCGCTGTTGGACCAGGAAAAATTTCAGAAGAAACTGGAAAGCATATTCCAATGACTGTAAAAGTCGGTGATAAAGTTTTATATGGTAAATATTCCGGCACTGAAGTCAAAATCGATGGTGAAGAATATCTGATTATGCGTGAATCAGATATCTTCGCAATCATTCAATAATGTTGAACAAATAAAGGAGAAAAACTATGTCAGCAAAATTAATTGAATATAGCTTAGAAGCCAGGACAAAACTTAAAAAAGGTGTTGATCAGCTGGCTGATGCTGTAAAAGTCACACTTGGTCCAAAAGGTCGAAATGTCGTAATTGATAAAAAATTTGGTGCTCCAACTGTAACGAAAGACGGTGTAACTGTTGCAAAAGAAATAGAACTGGAAGACCCAATTGAAAATATGGGTGCTCAGATGGTTCGTGAAGTTGCATCGAAGACAAGTGATGTTGCTGGTGATGGTACGACAACGGCAACAGTTCTTGCTCAAGCGATCTTTGCTGAAGGTCTTAAGAATGTTACCGCTGGTGCTAATCCAATGGACTTGAAACGAGGTATCGATTTAGCGGTTGAGAGTATAGTGAGTAACTTGAAGAAGATAAGCAAACCAGTTGAAACTTCTCAAGAGATTGAACAAGTTGGTGCTATTTCTGCTAATAATGATATATCAATTGGAAAAATAATTGCTGAAGCAATGGATAAAGTTGGTAAAGATGGTGTGATAACCGTGGAAGAAGCAAAGGGTACCGAAACTACATTAGAAGTTGTTGAAGGTATGCAATTTGATCGTGGATATCTATCACCCTATTTCGTAACTAATGCAGATACAATGGAAGCAGTTTTAGAAGATCCGTATATTTTAATTCACGATAAAAAAATCTCATCAATGAAAGATTTATTACCAATCCTTGAGAAAGTTGCTCAATCAGGTCGTGCTTTATTATTTATTGCTGAGGAAGTTGAGGGTGAAGCATTAGCAACATTAGTTGTGAACAAACTACGTGGTACCTTAAGAGTATGTGCCGTTAAAGCACCTGGATTTGGTGATAGAAGAAAAGCTATGCTAGAAGATATTGCTATTCTAACTGGTGGTACAGTTATTTCCGAAGAAAAAGGATTCAAATTAGAGAACGCTCAATTATCATATCTTGGACAAGCTGCGAGAATCGTAATTGATAAAGATAATACAACAATAGTTGAAGGTAAAGGTAAGAAAGAGGAAATTAAGAAGAGAATTAACGAAATTAAAGTTCAAATTGAAAAAACAACCAGTGATTACGATAGAGAAAAATTACAAGAAAGAATGGCGAAACTTTCCGGTGGTGTTGCGGTATTAAAAGTTGGTGCTGCGACTGAAGTTGAAATGAAAGAAAAGAAAGCTCGTGTTGAAGATGCTCTTCATGCAACCAGAGCTGCAGTCGAAGAAGGAATTGTTCCTGGTGGTGGAGTTGCATATATAAGAGCTATTGAGAATCTTGATGTGAAAGTTGAAAATGATGATCAGAGGACAGGAGTTGAGATTGTTAAAAAAGCATTAGAAGCTCCATTAAGACATATTGCAGAAAATGCTGGTTGGGAAGGTTCTGTGGTATTACAAAAAGTTAAAGATGGTAAAGATGACTTTGGATTCAATGCAAATACAGAACAATTTGAAAACTTAATGAAGAGCGGTGTAATTGACCCAACTAAAGTAGCTCGAATAGCTCTACAAAATGCAGCTTCTGTTGCTTCTATGTTAATCACAACTGAAGCTGTCGTGGTTGAAAAACCTAAGAAAGAACAGCCAGTTCCACCAATGCCTCCAGGTGGATATGATTATTAATAATTACCCCCTCCTCCTAGTATACATTCTCATAACTCCTCCTGGTGTACCCGTCCTACTTGGGACGGGTATCTTTTTTAAAAATTCTCTTGAGCATGCAGGATCTTAATCATTTAAATTGGGTTAATGCTTCTAATCATTTGCATTATCAAGAATTAGATACTTGATGATTCATAATATCAAATTCAATAACCATAAATCATCTTATAGTCTTTATCCCTTTTCTACCAAACTTTTCATGCCATTGTTAATATATTTTGAATTTTATAATTCTAAATGCTTTCTTATCTCTGTTCGATATGACGTAAAAATTTATCTGGGAAATAAATATTATTCAATTATTGAAAAATAGGAAAGTAAATAGAAGATATTCAAATAGAAAAAAAGGCGGTTTAAACCGCCTTTTGCCAAATAACCCCCATTATAAATAATTTAGTTTATTGATACGATTTTCGGTTTAATTTTTTCATGTTTTGGAAGAATAATATTTAATAAGCCATTCTCAAAATTTGCCTGAATTCTCGTAATGTCAATCTTATCTGATAATGTTAGTTGCCTGAAGTAATGTCCATAACTTTTTTCTCTCAATAAAAACCGCTCATCTTCAACATTATTTAACTCAACTTTCCCAAATATCGTTAACACATTTTCCTCTAACTTTAAATAGATATCTTCTTTTCTAACTCCAGGCATGTAAACTTTAACAACATAGTCATCATAATTTTCGATTATGTCTATAACTGGTTTTACTAATGGTTCAGTCTTAATTAATTTTTCCCAATTGAAGTTATTCGTTCTTGTTTCAATGTTATTCATATCATTTTCCTCCGATTATTTTTTATCATCATCGAGTACTTCATAAGATGCATCTTCTACATCTTTTTCTTTCTTTTCACTCTGGTTTGTCGAACCAGAGGAATAAGTTTGACTACCAGTACCAGAAGTACCAGCTGACTGATACATCTGAGTAGCAGCTTCGTTCCATATCTTATTTAAATTATCCATTTTTGTTTTGATATCAGCAATAATTCCAGATTTATGAGCTTCTCTAAGTTCATCAACAGCAGCTTGAATTCTGGATCTCATCTCTGGTGATAATTTATCCCCATATTCTTTTAGCTGCTTTTCACTTGTGAAAATTAGATTATCAGCTTGATTTTTGAGCTCAACTTCTTCTCGCTTCTTTTTATCTTCAGTAGCATGTTCTTGAGCCTCTCGTTTCATTCTTTCAATCTCTTCTTTGCTCAATCCTGTTGATGCGGTGATTTTAATACTTTGTTCTTTACCAGTAGCTTTATCTTTAGCCGAAACATGCAGGATTCCATTAGCATCGATATCAAATGTTACCTCGATCTGTGGAACTCCTCTTGGTGCAGGTGGAATTCCATCAAGGATGAATCGACCAAGTGTCCTATTGTCTATTGCCATTGGTCGCTCACCCTGTAGAACATGGATCTCAACAGAGGTTTGGTTATCTGCAGCAGTAGAGAAAATCTCACTCTTTCTGGTGGGGATCGTAGTGTTTGCTGGAATTAACACAGTCATGACACCACCAAGAGTTTCAATACCAAGTGAAAGAGGTGTAACATCTAATAACAAGACATCTTTTACTTCTCCACTTAATACAGCTCCCTGAATTGCAGCACCTACTGCCACTACTTCATCGGGATTAACACCTTTATGAGGTTCTTTACCGAATAATTCTCTTACTACTTGTTGAACTCTTGGAATTCTTGTAGAACCTCCGACGAGTATCACCTCATCAATTTGATTTGGTGTCAATTTTGCATCTTCAAGTGCTTTCTTGCATGGTCCAATTGTTCTTTGGATTAAATCCTCAATTAATTGTTCAAATTTCGCACGAGTAATTGTCATCTGTAGATGTTTAGGACCATCAGCAGTAGCTGTGATGAATGGAAGGTTAACTTCTGTTTGTAACTGACCAGATAATTCGATTTTAGCTTTTTCTGCAGCTTCTTTCAACCTCTGCAATGCCATTGGATCTTTTCTCAGATCAACACCTTCTTGCTTCAAGAATTCATCTGCCATGTAATCAATTAATCTCTGATCAAAATCATCGCCACCTAAATGTCCATCACCGTTTGTTGATTTAACCTCGAAAACACCTTCCCCCAATTCAAGAATTGAAATATCAAAAGTTCCACCACCTAAATCATATACAGCTACCTTCAAATTTTTGTGTTTCTTGTCGAGACCATATGCAAGTGCTGCAGCCGTCGGCTCATTAATGATTCTTCTAACATTAAGTCCTGCGATCTCACCAGCCTCTTTAGTTGCCTGACGTTGCGAATCATTAAAATATGCAGGAACTGTAATTACGGCATCTGTTACAGGTTCCCCAAGATAATCTTCAGCTGTTTTTTTCATTTTCTGAAGAATCATTGCAGAAATTTCCTGAGGAGTATAAACTCTATCTCCGATTCTTACACGAGCTAAACCTCCTTCATTTACAACTTCATATGGAACAAGCTTGATTTCATGAGGCACTTCTTCATATCGTCTACCCATAAATCTCTTTATTGAGAAAATAGTGTTTTTGGGATTAGTGATTGCCTGTCTCTTTGCTGCCTGTCCAACCAACCGTTCCCCTGTTTTTGTGAATGCAACAACAGATGGAGTAGTTCTTCCACCTTCTGAATTTGGAATGACAACTGGTTCATTATTGATCATTACAGCAACACAAGAGTTTGTCGTTCCTAAATCAATACCAATTATTTTACCCATATTTATAATCTCCTTTCTTTTTTTATAAAAAATTAGCGGTGAGCATTTCACTCACCGCTTTGGATCACATTATTTAATTTCGATTAATTTTTTGTTAGTAGGTGTTGGTTCTTTTTTCTCAGCCTCAATTGTCAGAACGCCATTATCGAATTTCGCTTTTATCTTATCAGGATCAACTTCTGCTGGCAAGCTGAAGCTTCGACAGAACGAACCATAAGTTCGCTCGATTCTGTAATAATTCTTCTTTTCATCCTTAACTTCAGATTTCTTTTCTCCCTCGATCGTCAATACATTATCCTGCAAAGTAACTTTTACATCCTTCTTATCTACTCCTGGAATCTCAGCAGTGATATACACTTTATTCTCATCTTCTGAAATATCGACTCTCGGATAGAAATTGGATGTGAAGTCCCAATTAAATGCAGTTGGTAGATCATCAAATAAACTTCTCATCCTTTCACTCAGAGTTTCAAGTTCTTTGAATGGGTTGAATTTTACTAATGTCATATTTCTTCACCTCCTTTCTTAGTTTTCATTTTTCACAGCCATACACCACAATTATTGTGCCAGATAAAATCTATAAAAATAATAATTAAATTAAGGTTTGTGTTAAATACAATTTGTAATAATGACAATATTTTGTCACCAAATTGGTAAAGATGTCATTTATGACATCGAATTGAAATTATGTTGTTGTTAGCATACTCAAAAATAGTTGATGAGTCCTTCGATTAGTGACTAATTACGCTTCAATATAAAGGTACATTTAAAATTTTCTTTCAATTATTAAGCTATTAAGTTGAAACCAGTAAAGTCAATTTGAACATTCCTTATTCGTTAAAATCAAATTTAATGCTTTCATAAAAATTCAATCTAGATTATTCGTGTACTATCTTGAAATTATAATTCAAGTTATTGTTAATCACATGGTGCTTTTTTAATATTGAGATATGAAATTTGATTTAAAGAAATTTGTATGTTATCTAAATAATCCTGAAATCAAAATTGAATATTTTGAAGTGATTGATTCAACAAATACTTACTTAAAAAAAGCATCTCATATAAATAATCAACTTATCATTGCTGATTTTCAGACAGCTGGTCGTGGAAGATTCAATAGGAAATGGATTTCGAATCCTGGAGAAAATCTAACTTTCAGTTTGGGATTAGAAAATTTACCAATTAACCTATTAGAGAAAATTTTTTTCTTGGTTCCGGTATCAATCATTGAGACAATAGAAAGCCTTTATGATATTAAGTTAAACATTAAATGGCCAAATGATATTGTTCACAATTCAAAAAAAATTTGTGGAATATTGATTGAATCTTCAATAGAAAGTGAATCCAAAAATAGAATTGTTATAGGGATAGGAATCAATTGCAATCAAACAGATTTTCCTGAAGAAATTTCCCAACGAACCACTTCATTAAAATTGATTCTGAATAAAGATATTGATCGCGAATTATTACTAAGTAATTTTATTAATACTTTTTTTCCACATTTTGAAGAATTCAAAATTCAACCTGTTATTTTTTACGAAAAGTATCGCGAAAGATGTATCTTATTAGGTGAAGAAGTTTGTGTAATCCATAATAATAATGAATATGTTGGAATTTTTAGTGATATTTCCCAGAATGGTGAATTAGTTTTACAAATGATGAACAATATAATAAAATTCAACGCAGGTGAAATTACAATTAAAAAGGATTAGGAATATGTTTCTTGCAATTGATGCTGGTAATACTCATACCACTTTTGGTATTTTCGAAAACGATAAAATAAAAACTGATTTTAGAATTTCAACCAAAGCACTCCACGATCAAGAAGTTTTCACCGATTTCCTTCAGTGCACATTACAATCGCTTCAATTAGATTCGGGATTAATTAATCATGTTGGAATTTCCTCTGTCGTTCCGTCTGTGGATAAAAATTTAGAGACAGTGATAAAAAATATCTTTCGTGTTGAACCATTTTTTGTTTCGCCAAATTGTAAATTACCTTTTAAACTACTTGTTGAACATCCTGAAGAAGTCGGAGCAGATAGAATTTGTAATGTAGTTGCTGCTTACAAAAAATATGGTGGTCCAACGGTAATCGTGGATTTTGGTACAGCTACGGTTTATGATATAATTTCTAAAGATGGTGATTTTATTGGTGGTGTTATAGCACCAGGCATTCAAACTTCCGCTAAAGCATTGTCAATGGCAGCTGAAAAATTACCGGAGATCGAGTTGAAATTCCCGAATACTGTCATTGGTAAAAATACTGTTGCAAATATGCAGAGTGGAATTCTTTATGGAGCAGTAGATGCATTTGAGGGTATGATTAATAGAATAAAGAAGGAATTAGATGATGTGCCAACCGTAATAATCACGGGAGGATTCTCTAAACTGATTTCATCAAAAACATCGATAAAAATTTTTATTGAATTTGATCTGGTTCTCGAAGGAATAAAATTATTGACTGATTATAATTCATGAAAAAAGAATATCGCGATGTTTATCTTGATTATGTAGCGACCACACCTGTAGCTCCGGATGTACTGGAATACATGCTTCCTTACTTCTCGGATAAATTTGGAAATCCTTCATCAATACATAAATTTGGACAAGAAACACGATCAACTATCGAAGCTGCTCGAGATGTAATCGCAAAATTACTAAATGCTAAATCAGGGGAAATCTATTTTACAAGTGGTGGAACAGAGTCAATCAACTTTGCTTTGATAGGCGCTGCTTTCAAAATTAGGGAAGACACCGGAAAGAACGAAATTATTACTTCTTCCGCAGAACATCATGCTGTTTTGGAGACTTGTAAATTTCTTGAAAAACAAGGCTTCAAAGTTTTCTATGTGAAACCAGATGCAACAGGAATTATTAATCCAGAATCAATATCAAATTTACTCAATGAACGCACTGCACTTTTATCATTAATTCATATCAATAATGAAGTGGGTTCCATAAATCCCATTGAAGATATTGTAAAGTTGATTCAAAATAGAGAGATAGTTTTTCATGTAGATGCTGTTCAAAGTTTTGCAAAAACTGAGATAAACTTAAAGACACTTAAAGTTGACTTAATGTCAGCATCAGCTCATAAAATTTTTGGACCTAAAGGAGTGGGTTTTCTTTATGTTCGAACAGAAACTCCAATCTCACCGATTATTTTCGGAGGGTCACAAGAACGTAATCGAAGAGGTGGAACTGAAAATGTTGCAGGAATTGTAGGACTCGCTAAAGCTGCCGAACTCGCTATTTCTAATCTAAACGAAAATTATATAAAGGTGAAAGAAATTAAAGAATATTTTCTATCGAAATTGAAAAAATTCAGTGATATGATTCTTTATAATTCGCCAGAAGAAAATTGTTCTCCATACATATTAAATATTTCTTTGAATCCAAAGTATTTTAATATAGATGAGAATACTTTAATTATGAATTTCGCAATTAGAGGTGTTGCTGTTTCAAGCGGTAGTGCATGCACGAGTGGTGTGCTTGAACCTTCTCATGTATTGTTAGCTATGGGATATGATGAAAATAGAGCATCGAGTGCTGTTAGATTTTCTTTCTCACATAAAACAACTTACGACGAAATCGATTATACTGTAGATGTGATGGAAGAGATCATTAACTTATTAAAAAAATCCAAATAGTTTTATGCTCATTCCAAAAATCGAACATCTTAAAATTAAAATTGGATTCATTTTAGCATTCATTTTATTCTTGACGATCATTTTACTTCCAACACCTGATACTTTTATTACCTATTCTTCAAAACAATTAAATAATTATCAGTCTTCTGAAATTTATCAGATTGCTTATAGTATGAAAGTTGTTCTGGCTTTAATGATAGCAATGATTTTACTTTGGATAACAGAAGCCGTACCAATTCCAGTTACAGCTTTACTACCAGCAATAATATTACCATTATTTAATGTTACAGGAGTCGATTCCAACAAACTTTTTGTATTCACCGGGAAGAATGTTCTCGCTAATTATGCGAATCCTATTATATATCTGTTCCTGAGCGGTTTCCTTGTTGCAAGAGCAATGCAAAAATGGAATCTTGACAAGAGATTAACATATACAATTCTCGGTTTTGGTAATTTATCGACAAATCCAAAAATGATTATTCTCGCTTTATTAATAATCTCATCGACACTTTCCATGTGGGTTTCGAATACTGCTACTACAGCTATGCTATTGCCACTCGTTATTGGAATCGTTCAGATAATTCCAGAGAATGGAAAAGGTAATTTTGCAAAAGCATCAGCACTTGCAATCGCCTATGGAGCATCTATTGGTGGAATCGCCACGCTTATAGGCACTCCCCCAAATGGAATCTGTGTTTCAATTCTACGTACCTCGGGTATCAGGGATATTAATTTCTTTGAGTGGTTGAAAATTGGTCTTCCTATTACAATAATCATGATCCCAATTTTGTGGATTCTATTGACAAATTTATTCTCTTTTGAAATTAAGAATATTAAAGGAGGAAAAAATTATATTCGGGAACTGAAGAAAGAAATTGGAATATTTTCAAAGGGTGAAAAATTAACTCTAATCTCTTTTATAATTTTATTATTACTCTGGTTATCAAATCCTTTTATGCACTCAATACTGCCTGAAAATATCCATTCACGCTTAATAAATCTGGATGAAAATTTAATAGCATTAATAGTAGCGGTATCACTCTTCTTTATACCTGTCGAATGGAAATCAAAAAAATTTATCTTACAATGGGATGATACAAAGTTCATCGATTGGGGGACATTAATTCTTTTTGGTGGTGGAATTGCTTTATCTGAAGCTATGTTTAAAACAGGTTTCGCGAGCTGGTTAGCAGAAAGCGTATTAAGTCTTATCGGAATACCTAATACAATTCTGATTCTGCTTATACTAATCTTATTCAATATATTTTTAACTGAAGTTACTTCAAACACAGCAGTTACTTCCATGATGGTTCCAATTGTTCTCTCTATTTCATTGGGATTGGGTATTGATGGTAAATTAACAAGCATCGGGGTGACATTAGCTACATCGATGGCATTTATGTTACCTGTTGCTACTCCTCCTAATGCAATTGTCTATGGTAGCGGTTTTGTAAAATTATCTGATATGATTAAGGCAGGATTAATACTAAATCTCGTTGCATGGTTAGTCATATTCTTTAATCTTTATTTACTCGGTCATTTAGTTTTCGGCTATTTTAAGTTTTAATTTATAATTGTATGTAACTTTTATATTCTCTTATCGTTAGAATACCTAAAAGAAGGAGTAAATTATGAAGAAAATTTATAAATCAAGGAAAGATAAAATAATTGGAGGTGTATGTGGAGGTATTGCTGAATATTTTGAGATTGATCCTGTTATAATTAGAGTTCTGTTTGTTTTTTTAACACTCTTTCATGGTTCTGGTTTAATCTTATACCTTCTATTGTTAATTATCTTACCCAATGAACCTCTCCCATTTACTGTCGAAACATCAGAACAAGAAGTCAAAACAGAAGAACAAAGTGAGAGTACAGGCTTAACCTATGAATCAAAAAACAATAAGCGACGAATCTTTGGAATCATTCTGCTTATAATTGGTCTAATTCTTTTATTAGAAAACACAATTTCATTTCTTGATTTAGAATTTGCTTTTCCTATTATTTTAATTTTAATTGGAGTTTATTTTATTTACGATAGTTTAAAAATGAAGAGGTAAATATGAAAACTACTAAATTTTTCTGGGGACTATTTCTCTTTTCGCTCGGAATTTTGATTCTACTTTCTTACTACTCCAGCTTTTCACTCAAGTCAGATACGATATTAAAATTATGGCCATTGATTTTAATTCTGGCTGGATTAAAAATCTTAATTAAACATCGAATCTGGGATTTTGTAATTGTAAGTGTTTCTGCGATACTCCTTGCTTTAATCATTTTTTCATTAATATTTATGAATTTCAGGTGTGGAAGCTTTAGATTCGACTTTGATACTTCACAACAAAAAAAAGAAGTAGTTTCTCAACCTCTGCTTCCAAATATCAAGCATTCAGAATTGGATATCACTTTCAATGTTGGAGAGTTACAACTAAAATCATTAACAGAAAAGTTGATTGATGGAGAGGTATATTTTGTGAATGATAACTATCGTTTTGAGGGCGAAATTTTTGATTCAATTGCAACATTCAAATTAGTCTCTGAAGACAACAAGAAAATCGGAGTTCTTTCTAATAAAATAAGAAATAATTTAATTCTTGATATAAACCCAAAACCCAACTGGAAGATAAAATTAAGAACTAATTTTACTAAAAATGGTATAGAACTTACAGATGTTAGATTGAATAAAATTGAAATCTATTCAAATTTTTCAAAAGGTAATATCTCATTATCTCCAAATGTTAAAACCTGTAATTCCAATTTGGAATTCAACTTTTGTAAATACGAATTAATCTTTTCTGATTCTATCGGAGTTGAAATTAGGATTAACAAAACTTTTTCTACCATCACAGCAGATGATTTTGAAGAAATCGAACCAAATTTATTTAGATCTCGTAATTTTGAGGAAGCTCAAAGAAAAATTATTGTTGTAATCGATTTAAATTTTTCGAAAGTGAGTATCAAACAAATTTAATTCGAATCATTTCTCCACCACTAAATTATCCACAAATTTCTATCGCATCTTTTTATTTTTGAAAAATTAAATGTTAGAAATTTTATAAAGGATCTGTCATGAAGAAATTCATTTTTGTCATAATTGGATCATTAATCACATTTAATATCGCATTAACTCAGAATAAATTTCCAAAGAGAGAATTGAGAGGAGCATGGATTGCGACAGTTGGTAATATAGATTGGCCAAGTAAAAGAGATATTACTTCGGGACAAAAAGTCTGGGAATTAGTGGAAATTTTTAATAAGTTAAAAGAAGCAAGGATTAATGCAGTCTTCTTTCAAATCAGAACTGAATGTGATGCATTATATAATTCGAAATACGAACCATGGTCGTACTGGTTAACAAATTCGCAGGGAGGAGAACCATCACCATTTTTTGATCCACTCGAATTCGCTATTTCTGAAGCACATTCGAGAGGTATGGAACTTCATGCATGGTTTAACCCATATCGATGTGTTAAAGATTCAGGAGAATATGAAATTTTTTATCATCACATTTCAAAGGTAAAACCGGATTGGATTCTCACATTCGGTAAGTATAAAATGTTAGATCCAGGAAATCCAGAAGTTCAGGATTATATTGTCAATGTGATTACAGATGTACTAACAAGATATGATGTAGATGGAATTCACTTCGATGATTACTTCTACCCCTATTCCCCCAAGATATCGTATGAGGATTCATTAACCTTTCTGAAATTTAATCGAGGTTACACAAATATAGATGATTGGAGAAGAGATAACATTAATATGTTGATGAGAAAAATTTATCAAATTATCAAGTCATACAAACCATATGTAAAATTCGGAATAAGTCCATTTGGAATTGTAGAAAATAAATATGCTGAGACAAGCGGATTTGAATCTTATAGAATAATCTATTGTGATCCACTATCCTGGATAAATGAAAAAACGATTGATTATGTCGTCCCCCAACTTTACTGGCAAATGAATCATCCTCTGGCTCCGTATGAGAAACTCTTGCCATGGTGGTCATCTGTTATGAATGAAAGGCATCTTTATATAGGACTGTTTTCAAGCAGATTTCAATCAAAACAATTTTTATCAGAGGGTTTTGAAATTGGTAATCAAATCAAAATGAACAGAGAATTTAGTAATGTGAGAGGGAGTGTATTTTTTAGTGCTAAGTCAATTTTTAATAATCAAGGTGGACTGCTTGATAGTTTGAAGAATTCTTTATTCAAATATCCTTCTCTTCTACCCACAATGTACTGGCTCGATTCAATCCCCCCCAACAATCCACGCAACATCTCTTTTTCACGCGAGAAAGATAAAATTATTCTTGAATGGAAGGAGCCTGAGTTGAATTCTCAGGCTGAAAAAGCATATGGTTATGTAATCTACAGATTCGTAAATGCGAAAGAATTTGATTTAGAAAATCCACAGAATATTGCAACGATTATAATTCCAGGTAAAGAAAAATTCATTGACATAATTACTGATGAAATTAGAGGAGAAGTTAAATATATTATCACTGCTCTCGATAGACTTCAGAATGAAAGTACAGGGACTGAAATTGATGTGATAATAAGATGATTGATAATAAGCTGATTATTGCGGAGAGGGTGGGATTCGAACCCACGGTACCGGTTTTACGGTACACACGCTCTCCAGGCGTGCCAGTTAAACCACTCCTGCACCTCTCCGTAAATGAACAAAATGCGTTGCAAAATTAAAACATATTAGCTGCTTTTACAACTAAATGAACAGTTTTTCAAAAACTCTTCTTTGTTTGTCAATCGTTTTTTCTAAATCTTCTACAGTATGTGCCGATGAGACGAAAAATGCTTCAAATTGTGCTGGTGGAAGATAAATACCCTGATTTAACATTAAATGAAAATATTTTGAAAATAAATTTGTATCAGATGTAATTGCATCTTCGTAATATTTCACTTTTCTTTCTGTAAAGAATAGGGTCATCATTGAACCGACTCGATTAATTGCAAAATTTTTATTGATTCGTTTAAGATTTTCCCTCATTCCATCTTCAAGAAAACGAGATTTTTTCTCGAGTTCGTCATAAATCTCAGGATGAAGTTTGATGTAATTCAACGCAGCATAACCAGCTGCCATCGCAAGTGGATTTCCACTCAGTGTACCAGCTTGATAAATTGGACCTGATGGTGCAACTAGAGACATGATTTCTGCTTTCCCTCCATAAGCTCCAACAGGTAATCCTCCCCCAATGACTTTCCCAAATGTTGTTAAATCAGGTTTTATGTCATAAAACTCTTGAGCCCCACCTCTGGCAATTCTAAAACCTGTCATGACTTCATCGAAGATTAAAACAATTTTTTCTTCATCGCAAATTTGTCTTAGTTCTTCTAAAAATTTTTTATCACCTGGAATTACTCCCATGTTACCAGCAACAGGTTCAATTATAATAGCTGCAATTTCATTTTTATTCTTTTGAATCAAATCATTAACGGACTCAATTCGATTGTAAGTTGCAACCAGAGTGTCTTTTGCAATTTGCTCAGTCACTCCTGGGCTTGTTGGTACTCCAAAAGTTAAAGCTCCAGAACCAGCTTTGATTAAAAAATAATCCGCATGCCCGTGATAACAACCTTCGAATTTTATTATTTTGTTTCGTCCTGTATAACCTCGTGCAAGTCTTATGGCGCTCATTGTAGCCTCAGTTCCGCTGTTAACAAAACGAATCATCTCAATTGATGGAACTAATTCCCTTACTAACTCTGCAACTCTAACTTCTAATTCAGTGGGAGTACCAAAACTCGTTCCATTTTCGAGAGCTTCAATCAATGCATTTTTAATGAATTCAGGATTATGACCAAATAGATGCGGACCCCAACTACCGATATAATCTATAAATTCATTACCATCGACATCATACATTTTTGAACCAGAGCCTTTATTGATAAAAACCGGCGTACCACCGACGGATTTGAAAGCTCTTACAGGTGAATTAACACCACCTGGTAATACTTTAATAGCTTGCTCGTAAATAATTTTACTTCGATCGAATTTCATATTCACTCTAACTTTTGTTTTCCTGATCTTTATTTATGAAGATGTATTAGTCTTTCTGAAAATCTTTAAAAACTTCTCTTATAAAATTAAATTCATCCTCTGTTAAAGGTTTATCCATTGCTGAAAGATTAATCATAACCTGTCTTAAATTCCGAAAGCCTGGAATAACTGCACCAACTGTTGGATAATGTAGAACATATTGCAATGCAGCTCTTGCTAATGATTCTAAATCAGAACCAAATTTCTGTTTAAGCATGTCTATTTTTGGTTCAACCTTTGCGAGATATTCTGGTTTAAATCTTTCTGAATTAGCACGATGATCACCTGGCTCAAATTTGGGTGGGTTATCTTTTGAGTATTTTCCGAGTAATATTCCCTGACCTAAAGGACCAAATGCGATGAATGAAATCTGATTCACTTCACACAATTTTCTGGTAGGAGTATTTTCTCTAATAAATCTATCATCAAGAGCACTCGCAAAACTCTGAATTACATCTGGTTTTACTCTTGGTATCAACTTAACAAAATCTTCATGTTTATAAGCCGATTGACCAATTAATCTTATCTTACCTTCTTCTCTTAATCTATACATTACGTCAATCGCATCATCCAGATATTCATCGTTATCTCCAAAATTTCCATGGTGGAAATAATAAATGTCAATGTAATCTCTTTTAAGATTAACAAGGGATTGTTCACATTGATGTCGAATATGTTGTGGTTCATAAGCATGAGCAGCAGTACCTTTGAACCAACCAACTTTTGTAGCTATGATTACATCTTTACTTTTCGAGCCAAGAATTCTTGCAAGCATTCTCTCTGCCCTACCGTTTCCATAAACATCAGCATTGTCGAAGTGATTTACTCCTTTATCCAGGGCGTAATAAATTGCTTCCTTTACTTCATCTTCATTTACATCAGCCCATCCATTCGGAACACCATCAACCCAATTCAATCCTCCCATTGTCCAGCAACCAAGACTTATCTCAGATACTTCAACATTTGTTTTACCTAATTTTCTGTATTTCATAAAACCTCCACTATATTTGTGTGACGAGTTTGAATATTCCAGAAATCATTTATTTAGAAATTTTGCAGCATCTTTTGCAAAATATGTAAGAATTAAATCGGCACCTGCTCTTTTTATAGCGATTAATGATTCCATCATTACTCTCTCCCCATCAATCCAATTATTAAGAGTAGCTGCTTTTATCATAGAATATTCTCCACTTACCTGATATGCTGCTGTAGGCATACCAAATTTTTGTTTTACCCGATAAATCACATCCAGATAAGGACCAGCAGGTTTAACCATTACAATATCAGCACCTTCCTGAATGTCAAGTTCAACTTCCCAGAGCGCTTCAAGCACATTTGCCGGATCCATTTGATGTGAACGCCTATCACCAAACCTTGGAGTTGATTCTGCTGCTTCTCTGAATGGTCCATAGTAACCTGAAGCATATTTTGCAGCGTAAGACATAATGGGAATATTTTGGAACCCGTTTTCATCGAGAACTTTTCTAATTACTGAAATTCTACCATCCATCATATCAGATGGTGCAACCATATCAGCACCTGCTTTTACATGTGAGAGAGCTTCTCGGGCAAGTAGTTCATTTGTCTCGTCATTCAAAATTTCGTCTCCTCTCAAAACTCCACAATGTCCATGAGATGTATATTCACAAAGACACACATCAGTAATGACGACAAGGTTTTTTATCTCTTTCTTAATAGCTTTTACTGCTTTTTGAATTATCCCTTCATCGTTATAAGCTTCACTACCAACTTCATCTTTGTGAGAAGGAATACCAAATAATATTACTGCTGGTATACCTAAGTTTACAATATCACGACATTCATCAACTAAAACATCAATCGACATTTGATAAACATCCGGCATCGAACCGACTGGTTTTTTTATTTTTTCGCCTGGACAGACAAACAAGGGATAGATAAAATCTTTAACACTCAATGTTGTTTCCTGAACCATCTCTCGAATTAAAGGATTGTACCTCATTCTTCTTAGTCTGGTTTGAGGAAATTGTCTCATAGATTAACCTTTCAATTTATTTCTCTTTGGTATTCGATAAATAGATCATTTCTCACAAAATTACTCAATCTTTCGAAATGAATATTTGAATTCTTAATGCAATCACCGACTGAAATTCCTCCACGATAGTTCCCACCAAAGAAAATTCCTCTATGATTTCTTTCAAATTCAGCCATTGCATTTTCCTTTTCAATATATCCGAGTGAATACTGAGGAATTGCCTTTTCCCAGAATCTATATTTAGTACTTTCCGGTGACGATTTGATTTTCATGATTTCTTCAAACTCATCAAGAACATTATCAATTAAATGATTAAAATCTTTTTCAAAAAGTTTATGATTTCTTGCACCACCAATAAAGATTGTAAATGATGCATATTTCTCATCACCCCTATTTGGAAAGATACAATCATTCCAGATTGCACCAAGAAATTTTTTATTTTCTTTTTCTGGGATTAAAAATCCAAATCCATCGAGAGTTTGACCAATCTTTTGTTTTTCATAGATCACATTTAATACCATCACTGGTGGATAGTAGATTGACTCTAAATGATTATACAAAAAACCATCAAAATCTCTAATCAATTCAGCTGTTTTGAAAGCTGGGATAGTAAGTAATAAAGCCTTAGTTTCGAAAGTTTTAATTTTATTCTGATTTTCGAAATGTAATCTATATCCATTCTGTATTTTTTCGATTCCCACTAGTGTATGATTAAGATGAATTTCTTCATATAAATATTGCGCTAATCTGTTTGTTAATGTTGACATTCCATTTTTGAAAGAAAACATTTGTGCATTTTGTTTTGATTTTTCGGCCCGTCGTTTTCTCTCTTTTGCACCTTTTATCATTCCCTTGAACAATCCACCGTATACTTCTTCCAAGCGATATAATTTTGGAAATGCTGATTTTACACTAAGATTTTCTGGATCACCTGCAAAAACTCCCGACACGAATGGATTGATTGCATAATCAAGAAATTCTTGACCTAATCTTCTTCTTACAAATTCTGCTAAACTCTGATAATAACCATCATTTGATTTACCAATAAATGGTTCAATAAGTATTCTAAGTTTTCCTTTTGTGGAAAATAATTTAGTTTTGATAAAATCTTTTGGATTTAATGGAAGTGGATGAAGAAATTTATCCCTTAAAATGTATCTTTTGTTAGCTGAACTGTTTGCATAAATGAACTCATCCGACAAATCTAATTCATTAACGAGTTGAGAAATTAGTGGGGTTGTTTCCAGACCAGAGTTTGGACCGGTATCAAATACAAAATTCATATGTCGTTCTGTTTTGATATTACCACCAACTTCGTCTTTGGCTTCAAAGACTTTTATATGGAAACCTTCTCTCTTTAACCAATAGGCTGTTGTGAGTCCTGTTATTCCCGCTCCGACTATGATAATTTCTTCCATACTTCCTCCGCTAATGCTTGTGCAAATAAATCAGAATCATTCAATCCTTCCATTACTACATAATTTTCAATACCATTATGTTTTGCCACTTCTCTATATTCTATATCAAGTTCATATAAAGTCTCTATGTGATCTGATACAAATGCTATTGGAATGACCAAGAGATTTCTAATATTACTCTTACCCAGTTGCTCGATTACAGCTTCAGTTGAAGGTTCTAACCATTTAGCAGGTCCAACTTTACTCTGATAAGAAATTGAATAGGAATTTGAATAATTACGATATTTCATAACCAATTCAACGGTCTCTTCAATCTGTCTCTGATACGGATCTCCCTTCTTGACATAACTAACTGGTATACCATGAGCACTAAATAAAAAATAAACTTCTGATTTGTCAACAGAATTAAACTTCAGTAATGATTGTTCTATTCTTTCATTTATAGCTTCAATATATTTCAAGTTCGAATAGAATTCTTCAATAAAAAATAATCTTTCTTTCTTACTATCATAATGTCTGAACCATTCATTAAAGGAAGATTTAGTTGTAGAGAATGAGTACTGTGGATAAAGCGGTAAAAGTACAATACAATCATAATTTTCTGTTCGAATTTTTTCCACTGTTTCTTTGGTAGATGGTTTCCAGTAACGCATAGCAACAAAAACTTTAAATTGCTCTGATCCGTTGTTAAGTAAAACTTCTAACTTTTTTCTTTGTATTTCCGTCCAATAATTTATAGGTGACTTTCCCCCTATCAATGTATATTCTTCGATTACTTTTGGTGCTCTTTTTTTTGAGATAAATTTAGCGAGTTGTTTTTGAAAAATAGGTATCTTAAAAATGTCTGGATCACTAAACAGATTTTCTAAAAATGGCTGAACAGCTTCCAGAGAATCTGGTCCACCGAGATTCAGTAGAACAACCGCAATTTTCTTATTCTTCATATTGTCCTCGAATATTTCATTTCATCCTGCTTTCTTTCAATAAATCCATCAAACTTCATCGCAATGTTTCTGATTAGTAATCTACCGAGATCTGTCACTTTCATGTTAGTTCCATTAATTGTAATTAAACCATCATCTACCATTTCTTTGAGATTGTCTATGGAATTTCTGAAATACTCTCTGAAATTGATTTGGTAGATATTTTCGATTTCACCAAAATCGAGTTCAAAATCACACATAAGTTTCATGATTACTGTTCTTCTGATCTGGTCATCCTCAGTTAGTTTATAACCTCTTAAGATTGGGAATTTTTCATGATCCAGTGATTGAAAATATTCTTTTTCGGTCTTCACATTCTGAGCATAAATATCTTGCAGTTGACTAATAGCAGTTATTCCAAATGCGAATAGATCACAACCTGCGTGGGTAGAATATCCCTGAAAATTTCTATAAAGTTTCTTTTGTTTTAAGGCTAAAGTTAATTCATCATCTGGTTTTGCGAAGTGATCCATACCAATGTATACATAACCGCTGGAGGTTAACTTTTCAATTGTTAGTTTTAAAATATCTAATTTTTCCTGCGGATTTGGTAGATCTTCTGGTTTTATCAATGCTTGGTGTTTTTTCATCCAGGGTACATGGGCGTAATTAAATACAGCTAATCGATCAGGAGATAAACTCAAAACTTTATCCAATGTAAGTTCGAAACTCTCGACAGTTTGAAATGGTAATCCGTACATCAAATCTAAATTTATACTTTGAAATCCTAATTCTCTTACCCATTCTACGACCTTTTTCGTCATTTCTTCAGGTTGAATTCTATTCACATATTTTTGAACTTTTTCGTTAAAATCCTGCACTCCCATACTAATTCTGTTGAAGCCACCCTCTCTCAATGCAATTAAATGTTCTCTTGTTAAACCTCTTGGATCAATTTCACAACCGCATTCTGCTTCTTCTTTGAAGTCAAAAGAAGTTCTTATGTATGAAATCAAAGATTTAATTTCGTCCGGATTCAACGAAGTTGGAGTTCCACCCCCCCAATGCAATTGAGCAACTTTTCGCGAAGGATTCAGATATTGCCGAAGTAAATCAATCTCAAGTTTCAAGTATTTTATATATTCTTTCATCCTATCATGGTTACGGGTGACGATCATGTTACACCCACAGAAATAACACAATGTATCGCAATAAGGTATGTGAAAATACAGAGATAAATCAGGAAGTGCTTCACCATAATTAGTTTTTATAATTTCATTTAAATAATCTTCAGAACTAAATCCTTCATGAAAGTGTGGTGCTGGTGGATAACTTGTATATCGTGGACCAGGCACATCATATTTCTTCAGCAATTTTAAATCAACTCTCATCTTAACCTCTACAAAGTTTTAAAAGTTTTTTCTTTGACATATTGAACCAGATAATTGAGTTTCTCGGGATCTGTATCAGGATAAATCCCATGACCTAAATTGAAAATTAAACCTCTATTATCATTAAAATTTTCTAATATTCTATCAACTTCACTGGAAATAAATTTTTCATCCCCATAAAGTACAGCAGGATCAAGATTTCCCTGAATTGCTGTATATTTACCTACCTTTTCTTTTGCGATTTTGATATCAACTGTCCAGTCCAATCCAACCACATCACAACCACTCTGTGCAATTTTTTCAATCGAATGATTCGCACCTTTAGCAAATAAAATTATTGGAACATCTTTTCTCAATTTAACTTCTTCAACTATTTTATCTAGATAATAAAATGAAAATTCATCGAAATGATGAGGTGATAGAACACCTGCCCAGGAATCAAAAATCTGAACTAAATCAGCTCCCGCATTAATCTGAGCGAGCAAATATTCAACCACACATTCTGAAATTAAATTTAATGTATGATGAGCTAATTCACGATTATTAAAAATGAATCTTTTTACTTTAGAGAAATTTTTGCTTGTTTTCCCCTCAACCATATAAGTTAATAATGTCCAGGGTGCTCCACTGAATCCAATCAATGGAACTCTATCATTAAGAAGATATTTTGTTTTTTTGATTGCATCGAGCACATACTTCAATTCTTCCTCTGGATCAAATTTTCTGAGCTTTCTGACTGATTCTAAATCACAGATAGGATTTTTAATAACAGGTCCTTTGCCTTCATCGATAGTTAATTCTAAACCCATTGCTTCAGGTACAACAAGAATATCTGAAAAAATTATCGCTGCATCCACTCCAATTAATTCAACAGGTTGAATAGTAACTTCTGTTGCTAAATCTGGATTCTTGCAAAGCTCCATGAATGTGACCGTTTCACGAATTTTCCGATACTCAGGAAGGTATCTTCCAGCCTGTCGCATTATCCAGACAGGAATTCTTTCAACTTTTTGGTTTCGGGCTGCTCGTAGAATTAAATCATTTTTTATTGCCATAACGATCCACAAAATTTATGATCTCTTCAATTAGCATTTCGAATGTCGATACTTCTGGTTCGATCCGAACTTCAATTCCGAATGATTCAATGTGTTTTCTTGTAGTTGGACCAATTACTGCAATTACTTTGTCAACAAAATATTTTTGTGGTGAATCAATACGAATTAACCTGCAAAAATTATCAAATGTCGATGGACTCGTAAATACATAAATGTCAACTTCTGATTGATTCAATTCTCTAATTTGTTCTTCAACATCTTCGAATGTGGGAATATCAACCGTATAAACTGGTACTCTGCAAACATGAATTTCGTGTTTCGTTAGACTTTTCTCAATTAAATCATTCCCAATTTCTGATTGTGGTAATAAAACTTTTTCATCTTTTTGAATGAAGTGTATTAACTCTTCCACTAGTTTTTCGCTATTAAATTTTTCTGGTCTATAGTGAACATGTAAATCGCTTTCTAATAATTTTTTTTCAGTTTTAGAACCGATAGCAATAATCTTTTTGTCTTTAAGAGAATCTGCCTTCTCAAATAATTCTAATCGCTTTATAAACCATTCTACAGAATTTGCACTCGTGAAGACGATATAATTAAAACTATCAAACTCCTTAATTGCATCATCACAAGCTTTCCAGCTTGAAGGTGGAATGATTTTAATTGTAGGAATTTGAATGACTTTTGCACCCAATCTTTTGAGTTTTTCTATTTCATTCTCACTTTGTTCTTTTGTTCTTGTGATTAAAATCGTAATATTATTTAAGCTCGTCTTTTCCTTCGTCCTGATCGTGTCTAAAACAAGTCCGAAGAGTTCTTCTCTTTCACGTTGAAGTCGTTCATCGTGAAGATCTCTGTCGAGATTTCTCAAAACTCCAGAGTAAATCATTCCAAGAATTATATCTGCAGTAAAACAAATATCCAGAACTTTAAATTCCTTCTTTTCAATTCCCTCTTTCAGAATATTGGCAAGTAAATCTTTTAGTTTTTGAATTAAGTCTTCAAGATTTTTGGATTTAAGTTTTTGCTTTTTCAGTCTTGTTCTCTGAAAAATCAAAAAGAAATCTTTATACTTCAATAAAAACATAAACACATGTATAACAAAACCCCTCAGATTCTCAATAATTGAAGCTTCCTTTTCGAATTTCTTTTCTAATTCGGAGATTAATTTCTCAAGTCGAGTTTCGTTAATTGTAAAGTAAACATCTTCTTTAGATTTGAAATAATTATAGATAGTACCTTTTGCAATTCCAGCAGCATGTGCGATCATTTCCATATTCACTTCGTGAAATTCATATTCACTAAATAGCTTTGCCGATATATCAAGAATCAAATTACGCTTATCTCTTTTATAAGTTTGTTGCTCTATCTTAACTTTCATTTTTTATAAATCTCATTTATGATTTCCTTCGCTCCAGCATTTAGTAAGTTCTTAGCCAGCTTCTCTCCAAGTTTTTCAGGATTACTTTCACTTCCTGCAATTTTTTGATGGAAACAAAGTGAACCATCAAGTGATAATATTTTACCTTCAACGGTTAGGACTCCATTCTTTGATTTAGCAAGCGCTGCAATCGGAACCTGACATCCGCCCTGAAGAGTTTTAAGAAATGCCCTCTCAGCTCTGATCTCTATTTCTGTTTTCCAGTGATTTATAGCTGATAAAAGTTTAATAATTTCTCTATCGTCTTTTCGACACTCAACTGCCAGCGCCCCCTGTCCAACCGCTGGTAAAATTAAATTCGTTGGTATAATGTATGAGATATGATTTTGTAAGTTCAATCTTTCAACACCTGCTCTTGCAAGAACTATCGCATCCCAATCAGATTCAAAAAATTTTTTAATCCGTGTTGTAACATTTCCCCTTAAATCAAAAATCTGAAAATTCGGATTTAAGTGAAGTAATTGTGCTTTTCTTCGCAACGAACCAGTTGCAATTTTCGCATTTATTGGTAGAGTATTTAGCGTATTTTTTTTATTTCTTGAAATCAGCACATCGTTAACTTGATGCCTTCGGGTGATAGCAGCTATTTTTAAGTTTTCATCAATCTCAGTTTCTAAATCTTTTAAACTGTGTACAGCCAGATCAATTTCCCCTTCCAGAAGTTTGATCTCAAGCTCTTTCGTGAATAATCCTTTATCACCAATCTTTGCAAGAGGAACATCTAAAATTTTATCACCCTTTGTTTTTATAATTTTAATTTCAAATTCTAAGGATGGAATTTTTTTCTTAAGCAGAGTTTTTACATAGTTTGTCTGCCACAATGCTAATTCACTACCTCGTGTGCCAATGATAATCTTTTTATTCATCTTCATTCAATTCATCCTTCAGGTTGAATATCTCTTTGATTAATGTGAGTTTTAATCTTAGATCATTATCATTATTTGTTTGATCCGCTGTTTTCCTTAGATAGACTGTTGGATTGTGCAAAAGTTTATTTATTATTCTTCTAGTTAGCAGTTCAAGATTTTCATGCTGTTCAGGAGAAAATTTATTTTTGAAATACTCAAATTCCTGAGTTCGAATTGTTTCAAATTGCTCTCTTAGTCCCTTCAGGATTGGCGTTATTTGGAGTGAGTTATACCAGGAGAATAGTTCAATCAACTCTTCCATTATGATTTTTTTTATCTTTGGAATCTGAGTCTCTCGCCTTTCAAGATTTTGCTTAACGATCATCTGTAAAGAATCAATATCACTATAAAGAACATTCTCTATTTTTCTAATTGAAGGATCAAAATCTCGTGGAATTGCAATATCGAGGATACACATCATTTGATTCTTTCTCTTGTTCATCGCTTGGAGAACATCGTTATATGAAACTATCGGTTCAGGTGAGCTGGTTGCAGAAATAATTATATCGAATTGATGCAAATTTTCTCTAAATTCAATAAATGGTATTATCTTAGCATCAAATTCTTTTGCTAGAATTTCTGCTCTTGATATTGTTCTGTTTGTGATTGTTATATCTTTTACATCTTTTTGTTTTAGAGATTGAATTGTTATTCTACTTGTATCACCTGCACCTATCACAAGAACCTTTTTCTTTTTTAAATCAGCAAATATTTTTCCAGCTAATTGAACTGCAGCAGCACTTATGGAAGATGGGCCTTCAAATAGTTCTGTTTCGGATTTTACCCTTTTCCCAACTCTCAATGCAGATTGAAATACCTTTTGAAGATAAGTACTTACTGAGTTTTCCTCTAGAGCGATATTATAAGCATCTTTAACCTGACCGAGTATTTGTTGATCACCAATAACCAGTGAATCAATTCCAGCTGCTATGTGAAAAAGATGATTAACAGCACCACAGCTAAAATAATTTCTGAAATTTGCAGGTGAAATATTCCTAACAGGTTTCTTATGTAATAAAAAGTTTTGTATTTCTTTATAAGTGATAGAATAATTTTTAGGTACACAATAAATTTCTGTTCGATTGCAAGTTGAGAGGATGCAAACTTCATTTGCTATTTCTTGTTTTAGCTTTTTAATAAACTCACGGATCTCGTTTTCATTTAAATACAGGGCTTCTCTGAGTTCAATTGGAGCGGTATGATGGTTAATAGCAACGGCAATTATATTCATTCTATCCTACATAAATCTGTGAAAACCAGTAAAAAGTAAATTTAATATTGACATCGAAAATAGAGTTAAGATAAAACCAGCCAATGATAAATAAACAATTTTTTTACCAGGCCACTTAAATACATAATAGCCTCCGAGAACAAAGCCGTAAAATAACCAAACAATCAAAGTAGCGATCAATTTAGGATCAAAATAGGACGGTTCAGTGAATGCTTGCGGTAACCAGATTATACCAATTATGATTGCAATTGAGAGCATTGTAAAACCAACAATTGAGGATATTCTACTAAGATATTCGAGTAATTCAAGACTTGGCATTCGGTCATAAATTAGACCGAAAGTCTGTTTTTTAATTTCTTTATAAAGTAATAGGTACAATAAACCATATATAGCCGAAAAAGTTATGCCAGCATATCCAGTCAATGCTGTAAAGACATGAATTCCCAAATAATAACTTCTTAAGACCTCTTTAACTTCAACAAGATCTTTGATATTTAAAGTCGAAACAATTTGAAAAACAAGTGGCAGAAATAAAATAAAAGTACCTGTATTTCTTACATCCGTTATCAATTCAATAATATAGTAAGAGAATGTTATTGCAAAGGCAAGAAGAGTAAAAATTTCAAAAACATTGGTTATAGGTGGGTGATCAAATTGAATAGTTCTTAATAATAGATAAAAAAAGTGAAAAAGAATTGTTATAAATAATAATATTCGTTTTGATATAAGAAGCGATTTTTTACTTAGCAAGTAATTGATAAAAAAAGCACAGAAAGTAAAAAAATAAAGAATAGGTAAAATATTATTTAATGAATGAATTAACTTTAGCATTTTTAACTCAAATTGACTGACTGGTCAGTTCAAAAATAATGAAATTATTTCCACCGTGCAAACATTTTTAGAGAATAGCAATTCAATATATGAAGTATATTTCACTTTAAATGATAGATTCTCTATCCCCAATTAATCCACTTTTAAATATTACCTTATCTTACATGATTTCAGTCATTATAAAAAATTATATAAATAAATAACTAAAAAAATTTGCCTCTTTATGTAAGGTTATTTATTCTTGTTTCATCGAATGGATCCTATTCTCTATATTGATTGCAGAGATAATTATTTTTAGTATTAATATTTTTTTGGAAAAATTATTTTATTTATTTATATTTATTTAGGAAAATAAAATTTAATAATCTTGAAATACTGAAACACCTGATTCATGAAATATTTAATATATAAAGAAATAAATAACAAAATAGAGAATAAAAGAAAATTATCGATTGAAGGTATAATTTCTTCATTCCCAATTAAAAAATCGTCTATTCATTTTATCTTCCAGAAGAGTAAATTAATTTGTTTCTCCTTCTTAAGAAGAGAATTCTATTTGAGGGGCGTTACAGCACTTCGTTTTATGTGATTTAGATATCCTTGATTAGGTATAATCTGAGAATTAAGGAGTCAAATCATGGTTATCAATAAAACAAGTTTTTTCTCCTATCTTTTTAGAATTTCTCAAGAAAAATCATATAAGGTTTTCGTACCTGAACAAGGTTTTTTTAATGTAAATAAATCTCCCACTTATTTTTTCTCGAAAATTAAAAACTCAACGATAAATGATGTAAATAAATACAGAACAATAGATCCTGTCAAAGTTCTTTTTTATCTATTCAGAGAAAGAGTTTACCCAGTAGAACATAGATCGGAAAAACGCATTTTAGTTGGAGTTAAAGCATGTGATTTAAATGCATTATTATTACTCGATAAGGCATTAACAGAAAGTGGATTTGTTGATCCTGCATATAAACAATGGAGAGATAATACTTTAATAATAAGTTCAGATTGTTATGAAATTCATGAAACTTGTAGTTGCAATCTTGTAGATTCTTTACCATATCCCACCAGAGGTTATGATATAAATATTTCCTCCATTGAGAACGAATTAATTTTAGAAGTTGGTTCGGACAGAGGTTCAAACTTTTTGGCTGAACTTAGTAAAGAATTTGTATTAAGAGAATCGACACCAGAAGAGCTGAAGGAAATAACAGAAAAACGAAATTCAATTTTAGAAAAATTGAATCGGAATAATTCTCATCTGAAGATTGATAAGAATTATCTAAGTTTTAGAAGAGTAGATAAATCTGTTTGGGAAGAAGAATCAAAAACTTGTATTGGATGTGGAGCCTGTACAAATATTTGTCCCACTTGTTATTGTTTGATACTCAATGATGAATCCACAGAAAATAATTTCGTAAAAGTTCGCTCTTATGATTCTTGTCAATGGTTTGGTTACGCTAGAGTAGCTGGTGGTGGAACACCGAGACCTAAAATGGTTGACAGATTTCGTCATCGTTATTTGTGCAAGTTTGATTATACATTTAGAAATTTTGAAATAATTGGTTGTACAGGTTGTGGTAGATGCACCGAAGCTTGTGTTGGTAAGATAAATTTTAGAGAAGTTATCAAAAGAGTAAGTTCTTCACTTTTAAGTAATGAAATACATTCTTAAAAGGATTAATTGTGAAAATGAAAAACGAAAAATTTTGTTATAAATGCTCTTATAATTTTTTAAGTACTTATTCAATTACAAACAACCAGGAAAAAACCAATTTACTGCTTGAAAGAATTATTTCTTTTAACTTCAAATACCAAAAAATTGACGGGTCAAAGAAATGCAAAATCCTTATGAAGTGATCAAAGCCGAAGTATATGAAATAATTCAAGAATCCCCTCTTATAAGAACATTGAAGTTAAAACCTGATAAAGAAATTAAATTTAAAACTGGACAATTCATAGAGCTTGGAATGCCAGGTGTTGGAGAAGGTCCATTTACTCCTTCTTCTTCACATTACATTTCAGATACTTTGGATGTCACAATAATGAAAACAGGTTTCCTTACTGAGCACATTCATCAACTCGAGCCAGGAGCAATCGTGGGAATTCGCGGACCTTATGGGTCACATTATCCACTTGAGAAATTTAAAGGTAAGGATGTTCTTATTGTTGGTGGAGGTTGTGGACTTGCCCCATTAAGATCACTATTCTTAACGATGCTGCAAGAAAATAAAGAGTACAAGAGTATAACTTTTCTGGCAGGAGCAAAATCGCCCAAAGATTGCATCTACAAAGCTGAAGTTACGAATTGGCGTAAATATGATAATGTTAGATTCATTCGAACAGTTGATTCAGTACATCCAGGTGAAGTGTGGGATGAAAATGTTGGTGTAGTAACTACTTTACTCGACAAAATAGAGATAAAACCTGATAATAATCCAGTGATTGTTTGTGGACCACCTTTGATGATGCGTTTTGCAACTTATGATTTATTAAGATTAGGATACAAAGAAGAAAATATCTACCTATCAATGGAGAAGAAGATGTATTGTGGTTTCGGTCAATGTAGACATTGTATAATCGGAGGATATTATGCGTGTAAAGATGGACCTGTGTTTACATATGCGCAAATAAAAAATGAGGAGACAATCTGGGAATGAAGAGATTATTCATTGATATCCCCGAGTTGTTAAGATCTAATATCGATTTCAGTCGGATTGAGTGTGAGTATATGTATCACAACAAAAATAATGGGGCTTTATCTTTACTTGAAATTGCTGAGTTTGCAGTTTATTGTAGAAGGTGTAAAGAATCTTTCTGTGTAGACGCTTGTCCCAAAGATGCACTTGAGCGATTGGAAAACGGAACTATAAAACGCTATAACATGCTTTGCGTTGGATGCAAAAGTTGTGTTCTTGCCTGTCCCTTTGGAACAAACTTTCCGGAAGTAATTAATTATGTTTCTTCTAAATGTGATTTTTGCTTGAATCAATTGTCTGACAATCAGAATTATATCCCTGCATGCGTAAAAACTGCACCTTCAAATGCATTCATGATAAAAGAAATTCAGGAGGATATTGAAAAGAATATATATTTTGTCGGAGATAATCTCGCAATAAGAGCACCAAGCTGGTTAATCAAGGAGGGGAAATTATGATTTTAGAATCACTTCTTTATACTTTAATATTTCCAGGTTTTTTGTTCACAGCCGTTTTAGGATTAATCGTTGGTTGGTTAGATAGAAAAATTTCTGCTCGATTTCAATATCGAGTCGGACCACCCTTTCTCCAGAATTTTAATGATATATTCAAATTATTTGGTAAAGAAACCATTCTCATAAAAGACACTTTAACTACATTATTTATACTTGCACCAATGATCTCCTTCTCCATACTAATACTTATTTCAACGATTCTTGGCTTAAATTTATTCTTTGCTTACAATCTTAGTGCTGATCTCATAGTGATCATTTATCTATTAATGATTCCTACAGTGATGTTGGTAATTGGTGGATCGTCAACCGGAAATATTTTTTCATCCATTGGCTCAGGAAGAGAAATCAAACTACTTTTGGCAGATGAGCTCACATTTATTTTAGTTTGTCTCATACCAATAATTAAATCTGGATATCAGTTAAATTTAAATGGGATTATTTCTTCTCAGCAAGGAACAATTTTTGCTGGTTCTATATCGGGTATCATCGCGTTCGTAATTGCATTGTTATGTATTCAGGCAAAGATGACATTGCCACCTTTTCATATTCCAGAGGCTGAAACAGAAATTGTTGAAGGTCCTTTAATTGAATATAGCGGGAGTCTTCTCGCTTTCTGGAAATTGAATCATTTTATGATGTATGTAGTGTATCCATTTTTATTAATTGCGTTATTTTTAGGTGGATTTAATTTCGAGGGCAAGGGTATTTTTTGGAGTTCATTGAAATATTTTGTGGTAGTACTATTAATGATAATAATTAAAAATACCAATCCACGCATTACCATTGATAAAGCTCTAAAATTTTTCTGGATGTATGCAACGCCATTAACAGGTGTTGCATTGTTACTTGCAATATTTGGTTATTAATCTTATCGTTCTTTGTAAAGTGTGACAATGAAATATAAAATCTTTGTGATTCGAATTTATAATCAAATACGATAAAGTTTTTGAACGCTATGAATGAGAAGTGTTATGTTCCAATGATTTGACTTGATGAATTACAAGAAGATGAAATTAATTAATTTAATTCATGAAAAATAAATGAATAGGGTAGAAATATGAGCTGGTACAAAAAAAGACTCGCTAAGTCCATATGGGTATATCATATGAGTGCATCTCCCTGTAATAATTGCGACATTGAGATACTTGATTTACTCACTCCCAAATATGATATCGAACGATTCGGGATTAAACTGGTTGGCTCCATCCGTCATGCTGATGTTATTCTTTTAACAGGAGTGATAAATAAAAAAGTTGCGTCATTTGTAAGACATGTTTATGAGCAAGCGCCCAAGCCATGTTTTGTAGTAGGAGTTGGAACCTGCCCTGCTTCAGGCTGTTGTTTCAAAGATAGTTATAACATTGTAGAAAAGCGATCGGATGTGATACCAATCGATTTAGTGATTCCAGGTTGTCCACCTAAACCAGAAGCAATGATTGATGGAATTGTAAAATTAATGGAGGTCTTAAATGCATGAATATTATGAATTCTTGTCTATAATGGGTAGAAAAATTAAATCCAGGAAAGAAAAACCTCGGAGATTATTTTTTGAGGTCGATAATGAAGACATTTTAGAAATTGCGGATTACTTATTTAATAATCTCGGTTGTAGACTTTCTACTGCCACGGCTTTAGAAACTTATAATGGAATAGAAGTTATTTATCATTTCTCTCATGATAATAGTGGGAGATATTTCTGTCCTAAAGTTATCATAAAAAACAAACAAAATCCAAGAATGTATTCTATTACTCCAGTTGTTCGAGGCGCAGAATGGATTGAAAGAGAAATGTCTGAAATGTGTGGAATTATATTCGAGGGACACCCAAGAAAAGAACAACTACTCACTCGAGATAATTTTGAGATAATTAAAGTCCCATTAAGAAAGTTGAGATAAAGATGAAAAAAAATGTTATTCCGATAGGGCCATATCATCCATTGCTGGAAGAAGCCGAATATTTTACTCTAATTGTTGATGGCGAAACAGTAGTTGACATCGATTTAGACATTGGATATATGCACCGTGGGCACGAGTTTATCTCAGAATCTAAAACTTTCAACCAATCATTATATCTTGTTGAGCGAATTTGTGGAATCTGTTCAACATCCCATCCTTTTGCTTTTGTTCAGGCGGTTGAGGATATCGACAATATCGAAATTCCATTACGTGCAAGATATATAAGAACTTTAGTAGGAGAGCTTGAAAGAATTCACAGTCATTTACTCTGGTTGGGTCTCGCCGGTCATTTTATAGGTTACGATACGCTCTGGATGTGGGCATGGAAATGGAGAGAACCAGTTTTACAAATGTTTGAAATTATTTCGGGTAATAGAAATCACTATGGTATGTTCAGAGTTGGTGGAGTTGCTAAGGACGTTGAACCATCAAAAGTAGGTAATCTAATAAACATATTAGACGAGATTCAGAAAAAAATTGAAATGATAGCAAAAGCGGCGCATGATGATCCCGTATTAAAATCAAGATTAAAAGGAGTAGGCATTCTATCAAAAAAAGATGCAATTGATTTCTGTGCAGTTGGTCCTACTGCACGTGCATCTGGTGTTCCTATTGATGTTCGAAAAGATGAACCCATAGCTGCTTATCCACTCATAGATTTTGATATTATAGTAACAGAGAATGGTGATGTCTATGATAAACTTGTTGTGAGACTTCTTGAAATTTTTGAATCAATTAAAATCTGTAAACAATGTCTCGATAAACTTAGAACGATCAACGACGGTATTATTAATAAAGTAAAAGAAATTTCGCCAGGTGAAGGAATTGGAAGATACGAAGCACCTCGTGGTGAAGTGTTTCATTATGTGAGAACTGATGGTTCAAACAGACCAGTTAGACATAAAGTTCGCGCACCGAGTTATGTAAATATTCCTACATTCAAAGCTTCGTGTAAGGGAATTTCAATTGCTGATGCTTTAATAACGCTTGCATCTGTAGATCCTTGTTATTGCTGCACAGAACGATCAATTAAAATAAGAGATAGAAACCACAACAAGCTGGAATTTGATCTCTTAAAATTATCAAGGGAAAAAACCGAAATGATTAAAAGGCAGTTAAAATGAATGAACTTTTACTTTTTATCCTTATCCCATTCCTAACAGGAATTATAAATGTCTTTCTTCCACTCATTCTGCGTAAAATATTTACAGCAATTTCGTTATTAATCGGTTTTTATTTTACTCTAAAATTTTACCAGTTCCCCATTGAATCTTATGTGTTTCATAATGAAACCATCTTTCATATAAATTCGCTTGTACTATTGATCTCATTCTTTATTCAACTCTTAAGTCTTATCATTCTTATCTACGCGATACATGGCGTCTTCGTTAAAATTGAAAAAATATTTTTCGTGCTTTACCCCTTAACCGTTTCTTTTTGTCAAGCAACTGTATTGAGCGATAATATTATTTCATTTTCGATCTTCTGGGGATTAAGCGGATTGGTTTTATACCTATTTGCAACACTAGGTCAAGCAAAAGATTCACCTGCTGCAGCGAAAAAAACTTTTTTGATGATTGGTAGCAGTGATGCATTCTTGTTAGTTGGTTTACTATTATTGCATTCTATTTCGCCAACTCAAAGCTGGAATTTAAGTCAAATCTCTATTCCTTTATTGAATAACTATTCCTGGATTTCTTTCATCTTTCTCCTAATTGCTGCTCTTACTAAAGCAGGAGCTTTTCCATTTCACACATGGATTCCTGATTTTAGTCAAAATTCACCTGTAGAGAGCGTAGCTCTTCTACCTGCATCAATTGATAAATTGCTTGGCATATATTTAATTGCGAAAATCATGAACAATATATTTATCGTAAGTCCATTTATTAACTTGATTTTAATCACTATTGGAGCACTTACGGTTATTACTGGTGTGATGATGGCTTTGATACAACACAATGGTTACAGACTTCTCGGTTATCACGCGGTAAGTCAGGTGGGATATATGGTAATGGGAGTAAGCAGTGGTAACCCATTAGGAATTGCTGGTGGACTATTCCATTTGATAAACAATACAATCTATAAAACTAGTCTCTTTCTAACGCTTGGTTCTGTAGAGAAGAAAACAGCAACTGCAGACCTTGATAATCTTGGTGGAATTGGAAAAAAAATGCCATACATACTCTTATTTGCACTGATATGCGCTTTATCAATCTCTGGTATTCCCCCATTCAATGGGTTCTTCTCCAAATGGATGATATATCAAGGACTGTTTGAAAAAGCATCCATATCAACACACGAAATACAATTATGGATCCTGGTGTGTTTAGTATTCGCATTGTTCGGTAGCACTTTAACTTTGGCCAGCTTTTTGAAATTTTTGCATTCTGTTTTTCTTGGTCGTCAAAATGAAAAATATAAATCTATAACTAAAGCTCCCTTAAATCAATCAATATCGCTCGGACTCTTATCTTCATTATGCATTTTATTTGGTGTATTTGCAACAGAATTACCACTGAAATATTCAATTTATCCTGTTACTCAAGAAATTAACATGAATATTCCAATATTTATTGGTTCTTATAACCCATTAATAATTTTAGCATTATTCCTAAGCATTTTTATAATTGGCATTTTGATTTATGTCCTTACTGCAAAGATTAAATTTGATGAAATCTATGTTGGAGGTACTCAAGCTTTGAAGGAATATAGAATATCGGGGGTGGAATTCTATAATGAAATTAGGAACTTCACACTCTTGAAATCAATTTACAATTACGCAGAGAAAAAGTACTTTGACATATATGATTTAGCTAAAAATTCTTCTCTGTGGATATCTGAAGTTTTCCAAAAAATGCATCCTGGTCAATTACAACTTTACCTGATTTATTTGATCATAGGTTTCGTAATTATATTATTTATGATGTAGAATCTCCATGAGTTTTGTCATTCTAATACAGAGTTTTGTTTTTGTTCACTGAAACATTGGGAGGTAGTTATGTCGGTTGAAATATTAATTTCTTATACACTCATTTTAATGATAATAGCTTCAATTGCTGCACTTGAAATGAAAGATGTTTTATCATCTATCGTCACAATTGGAGTTGTTGGTTTGGGAGTTTCTATCTGTTTTCTTTTTCTTCAAGCACCCGATTTAGCAATTGTTCAATTCCTTTTTGAGATTTTTGCTCTCATTATTTTAATCAAAGCATTTCTTGGTAAAGAATATCATAAGAATGAAAAAACGAAATTCGATATGGTAATTTCAATACTAATTGTTTCTATATTAATCGCAATTATAATTATGAGTGTACCGGTTTTCGTATCACTTCCCGAATTTGGAAATCCTATAATGGCTACTGCTAAATATTATTTAGAGAACGGTGCAACCCAAACTGGTTCAGCTAATCTTGTTACCTCTATAATTCTTGATTATAGAGCATATGACACTTTAGGTGAAATTACAATACTATTTACTTCCATATTAGGAACTATTACAATTCTCAAAGTGAACTCTCAATCGAAAAAAGAAATAGAGGAGAACAGAGATGCATGTCAATGAAGGAATGACCCTAATTGTCAAAACTATAACTCGAATTAGTGTATGGATCATCATGCTCTATGGGATTTATATAATTTTTCATGGTCATCTTTCACCTGGTGGTGGCTTTGCAGGTGGAGTGATAATCGCTCTTGCTTTACTAAATGTTCTACTTGCATATGGGAAAAATTTTACTTTCCAATGGATTAAAATCAATTTCATTCACAGGATTGAATCCTTATGTGCATCATTATTCGTGATAATGGGAATTTTTGGAATGTTTACTATGGGCTATTTTTTGGGCAATTTTCTCTACAAAGGTAAATTATTTGATCTCATTAGCGCGGGTACCATCCTACCGCTGAACATAATCATAGGAGTAAAAGTAGGAACGAGTCTATTTATTGTCATCTTGTTTTTATCAGAATTTCGAATTGAAAAAGGAGAAAAATCATGATTGTATATTTACTTTGTTTTGTGCTTTTCCTTATAGGCATCTACGGAGTCATCATTAAAAAAGATTTAATCAAAATCATTCTCTCAGTAGGTATCTTGGGTTATAGCGTAAACCTATTTCTAATTCTATTTGCTTATAAGAGTAATTCAAATTATCCAATTCTCTCGAAAGGGAAAGAAACAATTTCGATGGTTGACCCGCTACCCCAGGCTCTTGTATTGACCTCTATTGTTATTGAGTTAGGTACAACAGCGATGCTAGTTGCATTAACAATCAGATTATTTGAGAAATACGGAACCTTTGATATTACACAAATTAGGAGACTTAAAGGATGATTGTACCGTTATTTATAATAATTCCACTTCTCACTGCTTTTTTAATCTCGTTATTGTCGAGTAAAAGAGATACAATTCCGATCTGTTTAAGTTTGATTGCCACCACCTTCCTTCTGATTTTATCTTTTTATAGTTTTTTTACATTTAACAATGAAACCATAACATATGCATTAAGCGGTTGGAAAATTCCCTATGGTATATCATTGGTTCAAGACGCGTTATCTATATATATTCTTACAATCATTAGTTTAATTTCATTCACATCTCTGATTTTCTCAATTAATTACATTAAACACTTATCAGCGGAATGGAAATACTATGCTCTCTTCATGTTACTTGTAACTGGTATGAATGGAGTTGTATTAACAGGTGATTTATTCAATTTATATGTCTTTATGGAAATCGCTCTCTTTGCTGCATTTGCCTTGGTAGCTTATGGTGGTCGTGCAGAAGAATTTGAAGCATCGTTCAAGTACGCTATAATGGGCTCCGTTTCCTCCTTTATGATTCTACTTGGAATTGCTGTATTATATAGCGCAACATCAACTTTAACGATGGCGAAGATTGCTGAAAATTTAATTTCAACGAGTCCAAAAATAAAGTTTTGGGTTGGGTCAATATTCCTAGCTGGTTTTGGTCTGAAAGCTGCTGCAATGCCGTTTCATGCATGGCTCCCCGATGCACATTCGTCTGCCCCAGCTCCGATCTCTTCTATTTTATCTGGTATTTTAATTAAAGTTCTGGGAATTTATGCCTTAGTAAGAATTTTCTTCAATGTTTTAGGTTCACCACTGATATTCTTAAAATTCTTTTTAATAGCAGGAACAATCTCAATAGTTATTAGCGGATTTCTCGCAATTGGTCAATGGGACTTAAAACGTCTATTAGCTTATAGTAGTATCAGTCAAATCGGTTATATACTTTTAGGATTGGGTATAGCTACTCCACTTGGAATACTCGGTGCATTATTTCATCTTTTAAATCATGCGATTAGTAAATCACTTCTATTCTATAATGCAGGTGCAGTTGAATTAGCTACTGGAACTCGGGATCTTCGAAAAATGGGAAATCTCTCAAAATATATACCGACTACTGCAAGGACATCATTAATAGCTACATTTTCTATCTCTGGAGTTCCTCCTTTCAATGGATTTTTCAGTAAACTTATAATAATTTTAGCAGCAATAAAGGCAAGTCAGTTAACTTATGCTATTATTGCAATTCTCGGTACTATTCTTACACTTACTGCATTTCTGAAAATTCAAAGATATGGTTTTAAAGGTGAGAATGTGATTGAAGCCTCTAAAAACAAAATTGATTGGAGCATGAATCTCTCGATGATAATCCTTGCAATTTTCTGTATCATCACCAGTTTTTTGATTATTCCTGATATTCGGGAAATCATCCTTGATCCAGTTGTGAGTGTATTGAATAATCAAACTGAGTATATAAGATTAACATCAGGAGGTCTTAATGCAAACTAAAACAAAAAGTCGAATCATTGTTCTTATATTTTCATTATTAATCTGGTTTGGGTTGACTGGTATCGCTAATTATCAAGAAATAATTATTGGTTTAATTGTTTCTTTATTAATAAGTTTAATTGCTGGTCATTTCCTAGTAACCACAGAAAAAAGTAGTCACCCAATCAAAAGACTTGGCTATTTCTTATTCTATATAATTAAATTCTTATGGGAAATGATTAAAGCAAATTTCGAGGTTGCATATTTAGTCATTCATCCCAGACTTCCCATAAAACCTGGAATAGTGAAGATAAAAACTAACCTGACTAAGGAATCTTCAATTACTGTCCTTTCTAATTCGATAACATTAACCCCCGGGACTCTAACCGTTGATGTAAATATACAGGATCAACATTTATATATCCATTGGATCAAAGTAAAAACCGAGGATATTGAAGGTGCGACAAACGAAATCGGTGGTCGTTTTGAAAAAATATTAATGGAGGTTTTTGAATGAGAACGGTTAGATGGTTACTTGGTTTATTAATATTTGCTTTGTTCTTTTATTTTAATTTCTTCGTATATGAAAGCGAGCTTTATATAAAACTTATTAATGTATTGCTATTCAGTGCTTTTTTAGTTTTATTACGAGTAATTTTTGGACCAACTACTGCTGATAGGATTGTAGCAGTTGATATTCTCGGTATCCTTATAATTGGACTAACTGGATTATTTAGTCTATATTATAATGAATCATTTTTTATTGATATAGGATTGATATGGGCATTACTCAGTGTAATTGCATCATTAGCTTTTGCAAAAATTTATGAAGGGAGACAACTTGATGATTGAAAAAATAGGCCTTTTTCTAATCTTTGTAGGAATAGTTTTCGATTTTCTCGGAGTCTTGGGGCTCATTAGATTACCTGATGTTTATAATCGACTCCAGGCTGCGACTAAGTGCGTTACATTTGGTACAATGGGTATATTATTTGGTATAATTTTCCTTAAAGGTTTCTCTGCCTTCAGTTTAAAAGCATTTATCGGAATATTGTTCATTGTGATTTCTGCACCAACAGCAGCACACGCAATCGCAAGAGCAGCCCATAGAGCTAAAGTTCCGTTGTCAAAAATATCGGTTGTGGATAAGTATGAAGTGGACAAAGAGCTAAAATAATAATAAAAATACTCAGGAGTATTTCAATGTATCTCCCAAAAATTAGAGAGATCAGAGAAGCATTGACTTCCTTTTTTACAAAACCATATACAACAAAATATCCGAAAGAAGATTATACACCTGTTCCGGAATTCAGAGGTTTTCCAAAGTATAATTCTGATTACTGTGTTGGTTGTGGGACTTGTGCTCAAGTCTGTCCACCAGGTGCAATAACTATGACTGATGATAAGGAAAATAAAAGAAGGAAATTTGTTATTAATTATGCGTCGTGTATTCACTGTGGCCAATGTGAAGAACATTGTATAATTGAAAGGGGAATCAAATTAACAAACCAATACTCATTCGCAACCTTTAATCCGCATGATGAAAAACTATTTGAAATTTTAGAAAAGGAACTCTTGATTTGTGAAATATGTAATGAAGTTATATCGACAAAAAATCATCTTGATTTTATAAGGAATAGAATTGGAGCTAAATCTTATGCACATCCAAATATTCTACTAAGACTTCAGAGTGATTTTGCAGAACTTGGCGAATCAAGACCAAAATCTCGAATTAGACGAGAAGATCAATTTAAATTAGTATGTTCAAAATGTCGACAAAAAATAGTTGTTGAGGATGAATTTTACAACTTTAATAGATAAAGTTTCTAAATATGATTGTTCGAAGGTTGTTTTTGTTGCTTTGGGTAATGAGTTTAGAGGAGATGATGCGAGTGGAATCGTATTTTTAACTCAACTAAAAAAATGTCAAAGATTCAAAAATTGCTTTTTCATTAACGCTGGAATAAATCCTGAAAATCATTTAGAAAGAATTATAAAACTTCAACCTCAGTTAGTTGTTTTTATCGACTCCACAAAAATGAATTTAAAACCCGGTAAAATTAAATTCCTGAATGAAGACGAAATTGAAATTTTTGATTTTAGCACTCATAATTACTCAATAAAACTAATTAAAGAATATATCGAAAAACATAAAAAAGTAGATTTCTTATTCATAGGAATTCAGCCTTTTGACACAACATTCAAAATAGGATTATCTAATTCCGTAAAACAAGGAATTGAACAGTTTTTTAAAATTTAATCGATTTGTTCACAAGAATAATGGTCAATTAAACTAAGATTATGTTTCCATCCATATACTAAAACGCTTCTCCATCTATTTCCTCTGATGAAGATTGGATCAATCAACAACTTTAATCTTAACAATTCGGATTAACTCTTTTCTCTTTGTTAAAGTACGGTAATTCAACAGCTAAAAATCAACATTTGAGAATCAAATCCAGCATTTTTAGAAGACTTAAATTTAAAATAGAAAAGCCCTCTGATTTCTTAGAGGGCTTACTATGCTGCAATTACTTAACTGATCTTTACTTAATCAATACCATCTTCTTTGTCTGTACGAAGTTACCTGCAACGATTCTATAAATATAAGTACCACTTGTTAGATTTGCACCATTAAATTCATAATCATAATATCCTGCTGGTAATTCTTTATTATCGAGTATCGTTGCGACTTCCCGACCTAGAACATCATAAACTTTTAATGTTACTCTGCTCATTTCAGGGAGTGTGAATTTAATTCTTGTCGATGGATTGAATGGGTTCGGATAATTTTGTGATAACGAATATGTCGTTGGCTTTGCAATCGGTGACTCTACTCCTGTAATGTTTGT
>FWPU01000377.1_pt1 | contig 84562 bp, 73 predicted proteins | sample 2228361 | NCBI WGS metagenome assembly FWPU01 (sample SAMEA103939777, study PRJEB20133) | metagenome | reverse complement strand
GTGGGGGTTGTCGGGCGAGCAGACCACGCCGGGGTCCTTCACCTCGACGACCAGCTCCAGCCCGGCCCCCCCGGCCACCTTTTCCACGTCGGCCATCAGCGCGGCGACATCGTCCTGAGGGATGGGGCGCACCTCGACGCCCAGCTCGCCGCGGGCGGCGGTGATGTTGTAGACACCAGGCTGGCCGATGCTCAGGAAGGGGAAGCGGTAGGCCGAGCGCCAGCCATCCTCGGCTGAGAGTGTCAGGCGCGACTCCAGCACGCTCACCAACCCCTCCCGCGCCTTAAGCAACTGGTCGCTCAGGTCGGCCCCAGCCTGAGCCGTGCCCGTGTGGCCCGCCTCACCGTGCGCCACCAGCCGGAAGCGGATGACGCCCCGGTTTTCCGTGCAGACCTCGCCCAGCAGCTCATCACCCCTCTCGCCGGTGCGCTCGCCGGCAACAAACAGCAGGGGCAGGTAATTCTGTTCAGCCTCAAGCCGGGCCAGCACATGTGGTGTGCCCATCGGCTCGGCCTCGCCGTTTTCCTCGTTGCCCACCAGCAGCAGGTTGATGCCGGGCTTGGGGCCGGGCTGCTGCATCTGGTCTTTCATCCAGACCAGATAAGTGGCGACCACCGTCTTCATGTCAGCGCTGCCCCTACCCCACAGGTAGTCCCCCTCCACACGGGGCTTGAACTGCGAATCGTCCGGCTGAGGTTCGACCACGTCAAAATGCCCAGCCAGCATGATCGGCGCCCTGAACTTCTCCGGGAAGTAGGCCAGCAGGGCTGGGTACTTGCCCTCATCGAAGACGCGCACCTGCACACCGGCAGAGGTGAGATAATCGTGGATCAGATGGCTGGCACGGGCCACCTCATCCAGCCGCTCGTTGGGGGAGTTGGTGACCGATGGGATGCGGATCAGCCATTCGGCCAGATCGATAATCTCGCTGGTCTTATCCGGGTAGGAAACCCTGATTAACGGGTGCTCCTCGGTCTGGAAGTGGACGCGGGCCGTGGCAGGCTGGCGGCGTGCATCCTCACGCGCCCTCTGGAGCAGGTCGCGGAGCTTGTCCGACTCACCGGCGGGCATCGAGCGAAGCGCGGCGGCGATGTTCTCTACCTCGCGGCGGACCGTCGCCTCGCGCTCCTCGGCCAGCATCTTGAGCACCTCAAGGGGCACGATCACGCTGTCGCCGATTTCCTTCCGGATGCGCGCGCGCATCTCCTCGGCGGTGTTCGGGCGGCCATTATGCATCTCGACCAGCGGCTCAAGCAGCTTCCAGCGGTCGAGTGCCTGCGCCAGCGGGCGCACCTGTTCCAGCGTCCAGCCCAGAAAGGCACGCATCTGGATCGGCTTGCCGGTGAAGGGGTTTTCGATCTCAGCCCGCAGCCCATGAGTGGCCGCCGCCGACTCGTTGCGCCGGGCGCGCGCGATGTCCTCCACGTCGTAGCGGAAGGCCCGCGCAAACGTCGGATCGGAGTAGAAGCGGATGAGCAGCAGCTCAACCAGCGCCAGGTGAGCGATATCGAGGTCGAGGTCGTGGCCCCATTCGTCAGTGCGGAGTTCAACGCGCGACATCGGGATGTCGATGCGAGCGCGTAGATTGGCCTCCTCGATATGCCGCGCCATCTCGTCAAGGCTGACGGTCTGCTCGCCAGGATAGATGCCCCGCAGGTAAAGCTCCTGAAGCTGGTCGCTGGTGATCGAGATGATGCGCTCAACCGGCTCAGCGAAGGAGCGAGCGCGGACCGGCGTCCAGTTGTTGTTGCCAAAGCGCACGCCACGCCGCACCAGATCGTAGGAGATCGTTACGTAGTCCTGGTAGCTGCGGTACAGGTCAGGCACGTCGAGGGTGCGGTCATTGGGGAAGATCAGGTTGCGGTTTGAGTCAACTTCGGTAAGCACGACCAGCGGCTCGCCTGTGCGCGCATCCACCCGGAGCGGCGTGCTGGCCATGACCGCAATCGACAGGGCGGCAAAAGCACGCATCAGGCGGGTCCCCTCGATGTAGACCTTGTTCTTGTAGCTGTCAAGGTGGCCGTTCCCCCGCTCACTCTCCGGCATACGCATGAAGTCCCAACTGAGCAGGGTTTCGGGCAGCGAGACGTTGATGTGCGTCCCGGCTGTGGCGAGGTTCGCGCCATGCAAATCCACGCACCGCTCCAGATAGCGGCGGCGGGCCAGGTTCCAACTGCCGGGGATGTCGTCCCGGCTACCCTCGACCGGGTAGAGCGTATTGCCGTGATAGGCATACAGGCGTTCACCCAGGTCGGTGCTGGCTGCCGCCAGGGCATTTAACAGGCAGGCCTCCAGCAGCCAGCCCTCGTAGGCGGTGAGCACCGGCGAATAGTAGGGCCGCGTCATCCACTCCGTCATCCATTGGTAGACTTCGGGCTTGTTCTGCGGCGCCAGCCAAGCGGGGATGTAGCGGTCGCGGAGGTAGTCGATGAAGCTAACCCGTTCACCATCTACGATCTGGAAGCGCAGAGGCCGGAAGCGCGAGTCATACAGGTTCCATTCAAGCTCAAGCCCGCTGGTTCCGCCCTCCTTCTTGGCTTTGGCGTCAGTTTCAACTGCGAGCAGGTATTTGTCAGCAAAGCTGGCGGTTGGTGTTGCCATCGGTAAATCCCCTCGTCATGCTTTCAACTGGCGAGCGCCTCCAGCCCGGCCACCAGGCGCTCAAACGCACCGCGCGTACGTTCCACTGGGGTCGCATACGAGAAGCGCACCCAGTCCGCGCCGTAGCGCGAGAAGTAAACGCCGGGCACGATGGCGACGCCCCACTGCTGGGCAAGATATTCGCCCAGCGCCCCGCTGTCCTCCATGCCAGCGGCCCGCAGCCACTTCCCAACCTCGATGAAGGCATAGTAGCCCTTACCGAGAATGTAGGTGAAACCGGCCCCTTCGAGCAGCTCTTTCAGCACCAGACGGCTGGCGTTGGTCGGTTCAATGATGGTCGCCGCTGCCTGGCTATAACCCATCTCGTAGGCCGCCATCGCCACCGCCTGAGCATAAAAGGAGGGGATGACGGCGTGCGACGCCTGCGCCTGAATATATTTGATGACCCGCTCAGAAGCGATCAGGTGGGCGTTGCGGATGTTAGACCCGCCGAGCGACTTAGTGATGCCGTCCAGCCACATCAGGCGCTCGCGCTCCTGCGGTGTGAAGTGCTTGATGAAGGTGTTGAGGTCCATCGGCTGCTCGTCGGTCACGTAGTGGTACATCCAGTCGAACAGCACGAAGGCAACCCCCGCCTCCAGAGCAGCACGGGCCAGCTCGACCTGCCGCTCGACCGAGATCGTGGGGCCGGTGGGGTTGTCAGGGTTGGTAATGACCAGCCCGGCGATCTTCCGCCCTCGTTTCTCGGCAAACTCGGCAGTCGCCCGGATCGCCTCAGGTGTGTAGGCCCAGCCGTCCGCCGGGTCGCCGGGCACCAGCACCACGTTAGCCCCGATGCCGTATGGCCCCCAGTTATAGCTGATCCAGGGCACGCGCGAGACAGCAATCAGGTCGCCTACCCGGCCGTACCCTAGCTTGAGCATGGCCGCATAGGCCTTCACCAGCGCATCACGCCCGCCGACAGCAGCCAGCACGTTGGCCGGGCCGAGGCCGCTGTCGGAGTCCAGCTTCCAGTAGTGCTCGATCACGGAGCGGCGGAAAAGGTCGGTGCCGTAGGGCATGTCATAACTTGTCCCACGTTCGATCTGGATCTCGTTGGCACGTTCCAGAATCTCGCGCGGAACGCCGGGCAGGCTGGCGCCGCCGTCGCCCTGCGAAGCATCATAGGTAGGGCTGCCCGGGTTGGCCTCACGGTAGGTGGCCAGCCCCTTGTTGATCAGGAACATCCGGGAGGGCGGGATATCGGCCATGCGGGCCGGATAGTCGTTGACCGGGACCAGCGTCTCCTCAGGCACGACAAAAACAGGGGTATCCCGGTCAGTAGCGGGTCGATGAGTCATTGTCTCCTCCTCAGCGTGTCATACAGGGTGAGCGACAGCTCTGCCCTCTGCAAGGCTCAAAGCGCCACGAAAAAGCCCCCCAGACCGGGGTCTGGAGGGCTTTGGTATGCTGCGCTGCATGTCAACCGGCTTTTGACCAACTGGCACAGCCCGGCACGCCACCCCAGACCCCGGTCTGGCGGCGGTTAGTATCGGTCGTGTCGATGATCAGCCGGATAGTACGAAGCCCGTTCATGTTGTGAGCATGATACAAATTTCCGGGTTGGATGTCAAGGCCCGCGCTCTGAGTTGTTGGTATCGTTCAATGAAAATGCCGCCCCCTAACCATTCAGCCGCCCTGAGCCAGCCAGACCTCGACTTCGGGTATCCCTTGCGGCAGAGGCCACGCTATGCTGATCGCCTGCGCGTTGTCGGGAATGGCGTCCCACACCTCGGCAGGGGGGCGGTTGGCGGCCATGCAGCGCACCAGCGCGATGGGCAGCTTGTGTGTCACCACGATAACCCGGCTGCCCGCGTGTCTCAGGGCATAGTCATCAAGGGCCGCCGTAAAGCGCCGCGCTAGCTGGGCCAGCGTCTCGCCGCCGGGCGGTGAGTGATGAACCGGGTCAGCACGGAAGCGCTGGAGGTCAGCGCCATACTGGGCCTGGATATCGTCAAACAGCATACCCTGCCACACACCCTGATGGATCTCGCGCAGGCGGGGGTCGGTGTGAAGTGGCAGGCCCACTGCCTCCGCGATGGCCTGGGCGGTCTCAAGCGCACGGGCTAGGTCGCTGGAATATAGGGCCTGGGCGGGCCTACCCGCCAGCCGGCGGGCCACCGCCCGCGCCTGAGCCTGGCCCTGGCTGTTCAGGCCCGGCCCATCCTGCCCCTGGTAACGCCCCTCGTCGTTCCAACCCGTCCGGCCATGGCGGACGAGCACCAGTTCAGCTCCCATCTAGTCCCCCTGGAGAGTGTCACGCCAGGCGGCAGCGGGCTTCTCAGGTGCTCGCGCTGTGTGCCGCTCCTTGTAGGCCGGGACAGTCACGATAGGGGGCCGCTCGACGTTATAAAGCTCCTCAATGTCAAGGTACAGCCGTCCCTCATCGTCCCGCACCAGCTTCATACTGCGGCTCGGCTCGCCCAGCAGGTTGATGATCTGGTTCTCGTCTAAGCGTTCAAAAAACGCCTGGATGATGACAAAGCTCATCTTGGACAGCTCGACCAGAGGTTGGTTGTGGTGAATGCGTTCTTTCAGGTCAACCTGGGCGATGGCAGATAGGCCAAACTGGCTCAGGATGTCGATCAACAGCCCGGTCTCAACGGCGTAGCCGCTGAAGAACGGCACGCGCTCCAGGACCTCGCGCCGTCCGGCGTACTCCCCCGAAAGCGGCTGCAGGATACCCGAAAGCTCGGGGAAGAACAGGTTCAGCATCGGGCGGGCGACCAGCTCCGTCACACGGCCACCGCCCCCTGCCTGGAGCTTGTCTCCCACGCGCAGCGGGCGCCGGTAGAACCCTTTGACGTACTTCACCTCACGTGAGACCAGCAGCGGGCCTAGCAGCCCGTACACAAAACGCGGGTGGATGTTCACAATATCCGTATCTATCCAGACGATAATATCCCCCTGCAGGACGTGCAGGCTTTTCCAGAGCGCCTCCCCTTTGCCGGTATAGCTACCCATCTCCGGCAGAATCTGGGGGTGCTGGTAGACGGGCACGCCCAGCGATTCCGCAATCTCTGCCGTCCTGTCAGTGGACATGGAGTCGATCAGCACAATCTCATCCAGCACAGGGGCCTCGGACATCAGCGCGTTGCGCACGGTAGTGATCACGTCCCCAACCGTGCGCTCCTCATTGAGAGCAGGCAGCCCGAGGCTGATGGTGAGGCCCTGGGCTTTCTTCAGCGCCACCAGGCGATCCAGGTCGCTGAACTCATCGGCGTCGAAGGTGTTTTCGGCAAACCACTTATCGACGCGTACAGACAGCGGCAGGCGCTGCGGCAGGGGATAGCGGAATTCGGCTGGCGCATATACGGCGATTGTCGGGCCGCTCACCACCTGCAGGATGGCCTGCGTGCGCGACCCCAGTGCGCCGTGCCTCGCCTCGCGCGCCTGGGCGCCGATCACTAGAACTTGGTGGTTGTGCATCTCGCGGCCCAGTGCCTCGATCAAGTCGGCCCATGAGCCGGTCAGGTTGATCTGGCGTGTGAAGCGTGCGCCCTGGAAGGGGCGCCGATGCGTATCTTCAGCGCCCCTGTCCGGAAAGCCGCGCCGGGCAGAAGTGAGGTGTAGCAGGGTGAGTTCGCCCCCCAGCTTTTCGCCCAGCGCCGCCGCGACGGCCACAGCATGAGCCGCGTGCTCGCCGCCACGCGAGGCGAGCAGGACCCGCTCAGGCGCTTCGGGCAGTTCGCCGCGCTGAAGCAGAACGCGGCAGGCCAGGCGCGAGAGCACCTTGTCAACCGGCAGCCCCAGGGCATGTCGCCCGTCAGGTGTGATCCGCAGAAGAACCGTGTCACAGTCATTTCTCCTGAGCAGGAGAACCAGATCGGCCAACGGATCATAGGAGACACGAACATGGGGGTCGATCTCAAAGGGGATATCCGGATACATCTCCGCAAGCGCCGTGATGTCCCTGCGCCTCCGGCGGGCACGGTAAGCGCCCTTTGAGAGCGGCAGGTCTTCCGCAACAGCAACCAGACCAGCCAGTACCACGCGCTGCGCCCCTGCGCCGATAAGCGCCTGTGCCAACGGCATCAGCGATCGGGCATCTTTAAGCCCCACAACGGGTAGCAGAATGCGCGTCGCCTCAGCGGACTGCCTGGTTTCGGTCATCTTTCACGCAGCAAAGGCTCAACATGCTTGCGTACAATATGCTGCCAGCTATAGCGGCTGATCACCCGTCGGCGCAGCATGGTGGCGCGGTCGGCAGACAGGGCCTGGCTGATGAGTCGTGCCACAGCATCCGGCTCGGCCTGGGGTGAGAAATAGTTGGCCCGCCCCCCGGCCAGCTCGCGCAGCGGGGGGATATCCGAGCAGAAGATCGGCAGGCGGGTCAGGGCAGCCTCAAGGACGGGCAGGCCAAACCCCTCCTCGTAGCTGGGGAGGATCAGGGCGTCGGACAGGTGGTAAAGCGCTACCATCATCTCGTCGCTGGGGGCCTCCCCCAACTCCTCGGCCAGGAAGTGCACCGCCCCATTGAGCGAAAGCTGATCGCGCAGCGTTCTCAGCTCCTCCAGATAATTCAGGTTGTCCGGGTTGTGAGGCCCGGGAGGGCCGGTCACGATCAGCGTGGCGTCCGGATGCATCTGCCGGAGGGCCGCCATCATCCTTACAGCCAGTTCGATGTTCTTGCGCCGCGTGATGCGCGCTGGCAGGAGCAGCCACAGGCCGGTATCCACAAGCCCGACCTCTCGGATGCGCTGCCGGATAGACGGCTCCAGCCTGAGAAAGGCCAGGATGTCCACCCCGCCCGGCACAACCGCCACCTCGTCGAGCGGCACACCGAAAAGCTCTGCCACGCCCCGCCGCCGCGCTTCCGAGACAGCAACATGGCGCGTATTCGGCCACGGCTGGCGCAGCAGGTTCCAGGGGTAGCCGGCGTGCACTTCTGACTGGTAGCGGGATGCTTTCCAGGCCAGGTCATGGTGCCAGGCGATCAGGCGCGGCCCGTTTTCCATCTCAACCAGTTTGCGGAGCGCCGCCGTCAGGGCCAGATTCTTGTGCAGGCTGATGATGTTATGGGCGATGAGCACATCAGCTTGCTCAAGGACGGGCTGTAGCTCGGCCAGGATGCGATCCCGCATGGTCCTGAATCCGTCTGGCACCCGTCCCCGGTCCAGCTCAGCCTTGAGGGACAGAATATTCGGGTCACGGGAATCGACGGCAGGCAGCGGATGAAAGTGAACACGGGGGTCGAACTGCCCGCCGCGCCCGGCCACCACGTGCACTTCATAGCCGGCCTGTGCCAGCAGCGTGGCGTGATAATAGATGACCCGTTCCACGCCGCCAATCACAGGCGGCGCGGCGTAGTGGAGAATGGCTACTCGCATGGTGCTCCTAACCGGCATGTAAAAGCCCTGACGCGTGCCATAGACCGCCGGGCTTTACGGCTGAATGAAATGACGGGCCGACAGGATGAACCAATGAGGATCGACCACTGAGGTATGCGAAAGGCTGCCCGGCAGGCTCTCGCCCTGGCCTATTATCCCGTAACCAGGTGCCCGGCGTCAAACTCAGCGCGTCCCGCCTTCCGGCCTGAGCCAGAGCGCCTGGTACGGTTCGATGTGGATGACCAGCCTGCCCGGCGCTTCAGCGGCGTAGGGGCGCTCGGTGATGATATCCGTGAACGATCTGATGCCGTGCAGCCCAAGTGGCGCCAGATCAAGGCTCAGCGTGCGCAGGCTGTTTGTGACGTTGTGTAGCGCAACGATGGCGCTGTTACCGGTGGGGGCTGTTCTCAACAGGCCGAATACGCCGTCGTCCACAACCAGAACGCGCTGCGGCCCGTTGGGGTGGAAGGCCCGCTCGCCGATCCGCTTCCGGATCAGGTGCCGGTAGCGGTAGAACACCACCCGCCGCCGCGAGCCTGGCTCTCCGAGATCGGCCATAAGCGGCACAAGCCTCAGCTTTTCACGGTTGATCGCCCGCGCCTGGCCCGTTTCCTTGACACCCGCATAGTTATTGCGCGAACCAAACAGGCTGTGAAAGTAAATGCCCGGCACGCCTGCCAGAGCGAGCATGATCGCCTGCGAGACGAGGAATCGCCGGACCTGCAAAGCCTGCGATTCGTCGCTATGAGGTGGGTTGAGCAGGTCATAGTAGACGATGTTCAACTCGTAGGGGCTGGTCGAGCTGTCGAGGTCTGTCCTGTATGATACCGCTCCCCCGTGAGCGCGCGTCTGCTCGATGAGTGCCTCCAGCTCACCCTCGCTCAGCATGCCCACCACCGGGCGGACGCCGACACCATCGTGGGAAGCCGTGAAGTTCAGGAAGGCCGTCCGGTCTGAGGGCGTCTCCAGACCCGCTGCCCACGCGCTCAGCTTGCGGGCCGACCCGGTCAGGATGGCATGGGCAACGAGTGGCGGTAGGGGGAACTGGTAGACCATGTGTGCCTCGTTCATCCCATCGCCCAGGTAGGCAATGTTCTCTTCATGGGGGACGTTTGTCTCGGTGACGATCAGTACGCCCGGCGCAACGTCATCCACGACTGCCCGGAACAGCCGCACGAGGGCATGGGTCTGCGGCAGGTGGATGCAGGGCGTCCCGATCTCCTTCCACAGGTAGGCAATGGCATCCAGCCGGATAACCCGTGCTCCATGCGCAATGTACTCAAGCAGCACATCGACGATCTCAAGCAGCACATCCGGGTTGGCGAAGTTGAGGTCGACTTGGTCGGCGCTGAACGTCGTCCAGACGTACTTTGTGCCCTGTGAGGTCTCGACCGGCGTCAGCAGCGGGCTGGTGCGCGGGCGCACAACCGCTGAAAGGCTCGAATGGGGATCGCCCGTGATGAAGTAGTCGCGATATGGCTCCTCACCGCGCAGGAATCCCTGAAACCACTCGCTGCGAGCCGAAACGTGGTTGACAACGGCGTCAACCATCAGCCTGAAACTCTCGCTGAGCCGCTCAATGTCCTCCCACGTGCCCAGAGCGGGGTTCACCGTGCGGTAGTCAAGGACCGAGAAGCCGTCGTCAGATGAGTAGGGGAAGAAGGGGAGCACGTGGACGGTGCTGATCACGTCTTTGACCACCGCGCTCAAAAACTCGTGGAGCGTGGCCAGCGGCGCGGCGCCGGGGTGGGTCACCATGTCGCCGTAGGTGATCAGGATGGTGTCGCGTTCGTCCACAAATGCGCCCGGCGTGGCGGGTCTGTGGCGCGCGCGGAAGCCGTCGAGCCGGTTTACGAGGTGCTCATAGCACGCCGCTCCCTGTTTGGGGCCGTACACAAACTCCAGTTCGGCCCGCATCGTCTGGCGCTCTTGGTGTGGCATGGGTGCACGCTCAGTGTGAAAGTCAGGCACAGCTTACGGAATATGCCTCAGGCAGGGATCAGACTTCCTCACCGAAGCAGTTGGCAAGCAGGATTCTGAGCCGGCGGGCCAGCACCGTGTATGAGAAGAAGCGCTTGCCAAGCTTGTAGTTGTGCTCGGCCATCTCCTGGGCAAGCTCCGCATCTTCCAGCACACGCCTAGCCATCTCTACCGTCTCGTTTGAGATGAAGCCGTCAAACTCGATCACGCGGAAGCCTTTGGGTTTGATATCAATCGAATAGGTCGAATAGTTGTTGACAACAATCGGCCGGCGGAAGTAGATCGCCTCAAGAAAGGCATTGCCAAACCCCTCCGAGGTCGAAGGGTAGGTGACCAGATCGGCCTGCGGGTACACATCCCACAGGGAATACACCTTGCGGCCATCCTCCGTCTGGCCGCGCTCAGGGCGGATGATGTTGGCCACAAAGCGCGTCTTTACGCCGAGCAGGCCGGCAAAGTCACGCACGCGCATCTCGTAGGCGTCTCCCTCGTCTCCGCTGGCGTGGGAAATGACCAGGCGGGCATCGAACCCCAGGCGCTTGACGAGTTCGATGGCGTGCTCGATGCCCTTGCGCTGCACAACGCGCGTGGGCTGGAGGATAAAATACTCACCGGGTTCAAGGCCGAGGTTGGTACGCAGATCGCTCACATAATCATCGGGCGGTGGCGGCGGGTTATCAAAGTCCATCACGTTCGGCATCACCAGCGGCGACAGGCCGGTGCGCAGGCTCATCTGGCTCGCAGCCCACGAGCTGATGGCCACATGCTGGATGGATGGCAAGGGGGGCGGAAAGGCCATGCTGAGATAATCGCCTACGCAGTTTTGCAGGAACCGCTTCCGCTCCCAGAAGAAATCGTGGTGGTGGCCGATGGTGGGGTAGCCGGTCTCGGCGATGAACTCAGTCAAGGCCAGCCCCAACGGGATGTTCATCGGGATGGCAAGGGCATTCTGTACGATGAGTAGCTGAATGTCAAACTGGTTGACGAATGCGTAGACCTGCTCCTTGAGATAGTCCTTCAGCTCCTGGATGCGCTTGGTCAGGGCCGGGGGACGGATGGTGAGGGCAAAGCCGTTGTGCCGGGGTTTGTCCAGCTTCGGGTTGACGGTCTCTAACAGGTCGGGCGTCCCCCAGGGGCCAGAAAAGGCAACGTCGGTGATCGCCCGGATAGCCGGGTGGGTGAAGCACGCTTCAGGCACGACGAAGCTTCTCTCAGCCGGGCGGTCTGAGTCCCCGGCAAAGTAGAAGCACTCGTGCCCCATCCGCTCCAGGACGGTGGCCATCTTCTCCGTCTCCAGTGAGACGCCGTCTGTGCCGCTGAAGCGGGTTGAGGCAAAACCGACGCGCAAAGGGGTGTGGGGTAAACCGTAGACTGTCACAGGGACACGATCCTCGTCAGCAAGGGCCTGCTTTTCAGGAAAAGAGTGCTGCTTTCTAAGGATAACATCCAGCCGAGCAGCGCGGCAACCACCCGCTGCCAGCGACAGCCACCGTTTCGGCCCGAAGTGTAGGCAATTCCACCTATGCCGATTTGCGTGCTATGGCTGTGGATGTCTCGCCGCGCCCTCCTTATAATCTGCGCACATACACGGGTGCCTCAAATTGTCGCGTATGAGAGCCGAACGCTGATTCCCGGTGGAAGGTGGCTGGCATGGCAGAACACAGGATGCCTGAAGAGCACGTCCATCCCGATCATGAGGAACATGCCGAGCATATGGCCCATGAGGTACGTGCGGCTGGCCGCCGCGAGGCTACACATCGAGCGATGCATGGCCTCGAGCGGCTTCCGATGGAACACAAGGCCCGGCGCGATCATGGTGAACATGAAGGGCACGCGGTAGACCATACCGGGCACGAGGTCCTGTTCCGCAATCGCTTCTGGATCTCGCTGCTGCTGACGATCCCGGTGCTGGCCTTCAGTCCCTTCGTGCAGGATATCTTTGGCTTCACGACACTGACCTTTCCCGGCAGTTCGTACATTAGCCTGATGTTCGGCATAGCGGTCTTCGCAGTCGGCGGCGTACCTTTTTTGAGGATGGCCGCCCCCGAACTCCGCCGCCGTCAGCCTGGGATGATGATGCTGATCTCGCTGGCTATCAGCGTTGCTTTTATCTACAGTGTGGCCGCTGTGATTTTCAACATCGGCACTGGCTTCCTCTGGGAGATGGCGACGCTGATCGACGTGATGCTGCTCGGACACTGGTTCGAGATGCGGTCGGTGCGGCAGGCGTCGGGTGCGCTGGACGAGCTGGCCAAGCTGATGCCGGATACCGCCGAGCGCCTCGCCGAGAACGGTGAGGTGCAGGAAGTCCGGGCCAGTGAGCTTGGGGAAGGCGACCTCATACTTGTGCGCCCAGGCGCAAGCGTGCCCGCCGACGGCGAGATCGTTGAAGGCGAGTCTTCGCTCAATGAGGCGATGATCACCGGCGAGTCGAAGCTGGTGGACAAGGGGCCTGGCTCCAAGGTGATCGGCGGCACGGTCAACGCGGGAAGCGGCTCGCTGCGCGTGCGTGTGACAGCCACCGGCGAGAATACGGCACTGGCGGGCATCATGCGCCTGGTGCGCGAAGCACAACAGTCGAAGTCCAAGACCCAACTGCTAGCGGACCGGGCGGCAGGCTGGCTGTTCTACATTGCGCTGGGCGTGGCGGCCCTCACGGCCCTGGCCTGGATCATCACCCTCGGTTTCCGGATCGAAGTCCTGAGCCGAGTGGTGACCGTCCTCGTTATCGCCTGCCCGCACGCGCTGGGGCTGGCGATCCCGTTGGTGGTCGCCATTAGCACCACGCTGGGCGCACAGAACGGCATCCTAGTGCGCGACCGGCTGGCACTGGAGGAGGCCCGCGAAATCGACACCGTGCTGTTTGACAAAACGGGAACCCTTACCAAAGGTGAGTTCGGCGTCGTGGACATGATAACCGCCAGCAACGGAAATGAAGATGAAGCGCTGGCACTGGCTGCCGCCGTCGAGGGCGATTCCGAGCACCTGCTGGCGCAGGCCATCCGCGCCAGAGCGGATGAGAAAAACCTCGACCGCCCGGAGGTTTCTGGCTTCGAGGCCATCAAGGGCAAAGGCATCCGCGCGCAGCACAACGGCCAGGTTGTCTACGTCGGCGGGCCGCGCCTGCTGGAGACGCTCAACGTCGATTTGCCTGCCAGGCTGAAGCTCTTCAGCGACGAAGCTGGCCAGAAGGGTCAAACGGTTGTCTATCTTTTCACCGAGGCAGAACCCGTTGCGGCCTTTGCACTGGCCGATGTCATCCGCGAAGAAAGCTACCCCGCCGTCCGTAAGCTCAGAGATATGGGCGTTGAGGTCGCCATGATCACTGGCGACAGTGAGCACGTGGCAAGGGCCGTTGCCGAGGAGCTTGGCATTGACACCTACTTCGCTGAGGTGCTACCCGAACATAAGGATGATAAGGTCCGCGAACTCCAAGAGCAAGGCCGACGCGTGGCAATGGTCGGTGATGGGGTGAACGATGCCCCGGCGCTCACCCGTGCCGATGTTGGCATCGCTATCGGCAGCGGCACGGATGTGGCCGTCGAGTCGGCGGGCATCATCCTGGTCAAGAGCAAGCCGCTCGACATCGTGCGCATCGTCCGGCTTAGCCGCGAGACGTACAGGAAGATGATCCAGAACCTGATCTGGGCGACCAGCTACAATATCGTCGCGCTGCCGCTCGCGGCAGGTGTGCTGGCGCCGGTTGGCATCCTGCTTTCGCCAGCGGTCGGCGCGCTGCTGATGTCCGTCAGCACGGTCATCGTGGCCATCAATGCCCAACTGTTGCGCCGGGTGGATTTGTCCGCCTGATTTCAGGCCAGCCGCCCGAATACACACCCTTATGGGATAGCCTCGTGATGAAAGCCTGCACAGGATGGTTCAGAATCCTTCCCTTTCTGCTGAGCATTGTGCTCACCGCCTGTCGCCCACCCGTCTCACAGGCGGTGGGTCTGCGAGAGCAATCCATAGAGAACCTCGCCTCCCGGCCCGTGCGGATTGATATCGACCGGGGTGCCGTCCGCGTCGCCGGAAGCCTGGGCAATGCGGTTGAGGTGTCTGCACGGCTTCGCTACCCCGCAGACAGCGGCTATGACGTTACGGAGTCGCCGGATGAGATCATAGTACGCGCCCGCACGCCGGAGAGAGCTTCGCACTCTCAGGAGAAACCGCCCGTCGTGGTCGAGGTGCTTGTCCCAAGCGGAACGCCGGTCGTGATTGAGGCGTTTGACGGCTTGATTGAGCTTGACTCGCTCGACGGTCGGGTCGAGGTCGACTCAGCCTCGGCTGACATCCAGGCCATCGACCTTCACGGGGTGGCCTGGCTGAGGACCGGGCGCGGCGATACGACGGTGCAGGCAAGCTCCGGTGACATCCGCCTGATTGGCGAGCATGGGGTTCTGTCCATCCAAAATAGCAGCGGCAACATCGCCGCGACCACCATCATGGGAACCGTGCGGTTTACCGGCAGGCTGGGCGCAGCCGACACCGTAAACCTGGAGACGGATCACGGCCCGGTTGAGGTCTACCTGGAGGCCGGGTCGAGCGCCGTCGTCCGCGTTGCATCGACCAGCGGCCGCATTGTCTGCACCGTTCCGGGGCTGTCAGGCAGCATGGAGGCCTGCTCAGGCACCCTCGGGGAAGCCGAAGGCGTGCTGGCAATCCGCACGGTGAGCGGCGCGGTGGCACTGCGCCCCGCCCCTTGATCCTCTCCTCCGCGCCGGTTCAGCGCTTTGTCCCCGGCGAAGTATTTAGGTTTCGTTAACGCGGAGCGTTTCTAATGGTTTTTATACACACCCGTGCTAGGCTTACCTTCAAGAAACGCGCTCAGGGTAGCCGCCCTGGATGAGTTGTCGGACCGTGATGTGCACCAGCTTCCCGTCGTGCAGGAAGGCCAGTTGATCGGGCTGCTGCGCCGCCGCGACATTATCTGCTGGCTGCACCTCCAGACCGGGAAACTGAGGGTTGTTAGCACAGAGGAGAGGTGATCGTGAACAGAAAGACCTTTGCACTTCTGGCTGGCGGCGGGTGCGCCATCCTGGCGCTCCTGGCGCTGGTCGGTGTTTTCCTGCTATTCCTCCTGCCGTTCGGCGTGTTCCGGCTTGCTGTCCCGGAGGTGGACCTGCCCTTCCTGAACGCGGGTGCGGCTGCCGCGCCAGGGGCCGTACCCACGCTGACGCCGCAGGCGCCAAGCGCTGGGGTGCGCCCGGCGATGCCCCCTCTGTCCCCCCAAGGGCAGGACTCGCTCACGGCGCTGTACGAGCAGGTGAACCCCGGCGTGGTCAGCATCCGGGTATATATGCAGCGCGGGGGCCTGATCGGCGAGGGCGCAGGCTCCGGGTTCATCCTGGATGAAGAAGGGCACATCGTTACCAACAACCATGTGGTTGAGGGCGCTCAGGATGTTACGGTCGTCTTCTACAATGGCCTTGAGGCGCATGCCGAGGTCGTCGGCACTGATCCCGACAGTGACCTGGCGGTGGTCAAGGTGGACAGCCTGCCTGAGGGTACGCATCCGCTCCCGCTTGGCGACTCGGACGCGGTGCAGGTGGGCGAGTGGGTCATTGCCATCGGGAACCCCTTCGGGTTGAGTGGCAGCATGACCGTCGGCATCGTCAGTGCCGTAGGCCGGACGATCCCATCCGGGGCAACACCCTTTACCATCCCGCAGGCCATCCAGACGGACGCGGCCATCAATCCCGGCAACTCCGGCGGTCCATTGCTCGACCTGGCCGGACAGGTCGTCGGTGTGAATGCCCAGATCGCCTCCGGCAGCGGGCGGGCCAATGCCGGTGTCGGCTTTGCCATTCCCTCGAACATCGTCCGGCGGGTGGCCCCGGTGCTCATCGAAAACGGGTCCTTCCAATGGCCCTGGCTTGGCATCCAAGGCGACAGCGTCAACCTGCTGCTCATGGAGGCCAACAACCTGGATGTACAGCAGGGGGCCTACATCGCTGAAGTCGTCCCGGACGGCCCCGCTGACCAAGCCGGGCTGCACGGCGCCACCGGCGTCCGCCCCATCAACGGGTTCCAGGTGCCGGTCGGCGGGGATGTGATCATCGAGGTGGACGGCAACCCGGTGAGGGATTTCAGCGACCTGCTGGTCTATGTCGCGTCCCAGAATCCCGGCGATACGATTGAGCTGACCATCCTGCGCGACGGCCAGCGCAGGCAGGTGAGCGTTCGCCTGGCTCCCCGCCCGACTAACTTCAGCGTTTTCAGCCGGTAAGCCACTGATTTGATCAGTATGCTGGACCCGCCGCGCGCAACCAACCGGCACGCGGCGGGTTTTTAATTGAATATTCCGCCCTGCCGGATATTGGGTATAATGATCACAATTGCAGCATTCAGGACCCGACTGCCCTGCTCATGGAAGACGAACCATTCTTGACATCCAGGCATCACGCCTCATTCCCCGACGCAGAGCGTGGCGGGCCGCCAGAACGGCTCCACCCGCCCGACGGATTGCCTGCCCGCCGTCCGGTCCGTTTCTACCACGCCGCCCGATTCCATGCTTGCTTACCTGCCCGTTCTACGCTCATCACGATACCTGCTACGCCATCTTCTCTATCCAAGCTAAAGCCTGCGCCCGCCGTGTGTTTCACCCGGTGAATCGCCGCCCGTTTGTGATTTATCCGCGCCGTAGCCGGGAGAGGAGGTCAGCATAGGGGAAATCGCTACTTTATTCCCGGGCTTTGGTCGATGACACAGGCCCCCTGTCCCATGTAGAGAGAGAAGAGGAGAGAAAATGTCTCGCAGAAGAATCGCCTGGATCGTGATGGTGGTGGCCGCCGCGGCGCTCCTGCTCGCCGCCTGCGCGCCAGCAGCGCCGCCGGTTGAGGAAGAGGCCACTGAGGAGGCCGTGACCGAAGAGGCCACTGAGGAGGCCGCGACTGAAGAGGCCACTGAGGAGGCCGCGACCGAAGAGGCCACTGAGGAGGCTGCGGCCACTGAAGAAGCAGCCGGGCGCAAGGTGGCAGTCTTCATCTGGACGCAGGAGTTCGACAGCCTGAACCCGTACTACACCAACATGTGGTTCTCGCAAACAACGCAGCCCCTGTGGCTGGTGTGGCCGTGGCAGTATGATGAGAACAATGAACCGTATCCCGTGCTTGTCACCGAGATGCCGAGCATCGAGAACGGCGGCATCTCTGAGGACGGCACGGTGATCACACTCACCCTGCGCGACGATATCGTCTGGTCGGACGGCACCCCCATCACGTCAGCCGACTTCGTGTTCACGCACGAGATGATCATGAACCCGGCCAATACGGTCGCCTCCACGTACCCGAACGACCAGCTTGCCAGCCTCGAGGCGCCCGACGAGCGCACCGTCGTGATGACGTTTGATGAGCCGTTCGTCGCCTGGGAGGCCACCTTCTGGCACGGCCTGCTGCCCAAGCACGTGCTGGAGCCGGTCTTTGAGGCCGAGGGCACGATTGACAACGCCGAGTGGAACCTCAATCCGACGGTTGGCGCAGGTCCATTCGTCTTCGCCGAGTGGGAGTCCGGCAGCTTTGCCCGCTTTGTCCGCAACGATAACTACTGGGGCGAGCCTGCCAAGCTGGACGAGGTTTTCTTCCAGTTTGTGCCGGATGACGCCGCTCAGATCAACGCGCTGGTTGCCGGCGACGGGCATCTAGGCACGTTCTTCGCCTACTCGGACGTGCCGACCCTCGAAGAGGCGGGCATCACCATCTTCCAGGTGAAGTCGGGCTACAACGAGGGCTGGTACATGTATCTGGGCGAGGATGGCCATCCGGCGCTTCAGGATGTGCGCGTGCGCCAGGCCATCGCGATGGGCTTTGACCGCTTCAGCGTGGTCGAGGACCTGCTGCTCGGCCTGACCGATGTGGCGGTCACGTACTGGGACAACACGCCCTACGCCAACCCGGAACTTGAGGCGTGGCCGTATGACCCTCAGGCGGCTGCCGACCTGCTCGACGCGGCGGGTTGGGTGGACACCAACGGGGACGGCACACGTGACAAGGATGGTGTGGAGCTGGTCCTGAGCTACGGGACGACCACGCGCGAGGTTCGCCAGGATACGCAGGCCGTGGCCCAGCAGAACTTGGCCGAGATCGGGGTTGGCCTTGAGCTGCTCAACTTCGACTCAGACCTGTTCTTTGCGACCGACGGCCCCGCAGCGACCGGCCAGCTGGATATCATGGAGTGGTCTGACACGACTGACTTCCCCGACCCCAATATCTCCTACTGGTTGATCAGCGAGATCCCGACCGAGGATTACCCGGTTGGGCTGAACTGGCAGAAGGTCTATGACGAGGAGCTGGATGCGCTGTTCCAGTTGCAGGCCACGCAGGTTGACCCGGAGGAGCGTCGGCAGACCTTCCATGAGATCAGCAAACAGGTCTATGAGAAGGTGTACTGGCTGGGCGTCTGGCAGGACCCCGACCTGTTCGGTGTCAGCGACCGGATCACGGGCGTCAAGCTCTCAGGTGTCACGCCGTTCTACAACATCGCCGAGTGGGACCTGGTCGAATAGATTGCTCCGTGCATCCGCCAAGTACACAGGCCGGGGCAGGCTACCTCCTGCCCCGGCTGTTTCCAAGTTGGCCCACTGGAGACGCCCTCTTGATGCGTTTCCCGGAGGGAGAAGAGAAATGACGCGCTATATCATCCGGCGGCTCTTGCAGGCCATTCCCTTATTATTCTTCATCAGCGTTGTCCTGTTTGTGCTCATGATGAATATGGGCGACCCACTCGCCACGATGGGCGGTCGCCGGGCGACCCGCGCCTCCGACCGCGAGCGTCTGACGCGGCAGCTTGGCCTGGACAAGCCGCTGGCCGTCCAGTACCTGTACTGGCTAGCTGGCAACGACTGGGACAAGCTTGACCTGGACGGTGACGGCGTCCCCGAGACGCCGGGGCGGCGGAAGGGCGTGCTGCGCGGAGACTTCGGCACCTCGCTGGTCAACCGGGGCAAGCCAGCCATCGAGGTTATCGGCGAGCGCATCCCCAACACGCTGCTCTTGATGATACCCGCCGAGATCGTGATCGTGCTCGGCGCACTGCTGGTCGGGGTGTATTCCGCCCTGCGCCAGTACTCGCTGATCGATCACGCCGTCACCACCCTCGCGTTCATCGGCTACTCAATGCCCATCTTCTTCATTGCCCTGCTGTCAATGTACATCTTTGCAGTGCTGTTCAAGCGCTGGGGGCTGCCCTACCTGCCGACGGTTGGCATGTTTGAGCCGACGGTCGGCAAGACGCCCCTGCAGGTGATGTGGCATATGGTGCTGCCCGTGTTCAGCATTGCGGCTATCAGTCTGGCCGGGTACAGCCGCTATATCCGCAGCACCATGCTGGAAGTGCTCAACCAGGATTACATCCGCACCGCCAAGGCGAAGGGCCTGCCCCGGCGCGAGATCGTGTTCATCCACGCACTGAAGAACGCCTCGTTGCCCCTTGTGACCATCGTCGGCCTCGATCTGCCGTTTCTGCTGGCCGGGGCGCTTGTCACCGAGAGCATCTTCGCCTGGCCGGGCATGGGCCGCCTGTTCATCGACCATCTGGAGCGGACGGATGCCTCGGTTGTGATGGGCATCATGATGATCACGTCGGTAGCTGTGGTCGTCTTCCAGATCATCACCGATGTTACCTATGCCTGGCTGGATCCGCGCATCCGGTACGAGTGAGGGGGGAGGAGCTGATGGAGACAACAGCGGGCCTCTCGGGGCCCATTCTCGACGAACCGGAAGCACCTCCCCTCACGCTGGGCCAGCTTTTCTGGCGGCGCTTCCGACGGCACAAGATGGCGCTGGCCGGGGTGGTTATCTTGGCGCTGTTGATCCTGTACGCGTTTGGCGGCAGTCTGTTCTTCACCGAGAGCTTCGCCAACAAGACCAATACCAACCTGCGGCTCACGCCGCCCTCTGCCGAGCACCCCTTCGGCACCGACGCTGTCGGGCGGGACATTCTGGCCCGCACGATCTACGGCGGGCAGATTTCACTGCTGATCGGCCTGTCAGCCATGCTGGTCGAGCTGGTGATCGGCATTACCATCGGCGCGCTGGCCGGGTACTACGGCGGCTTCATCGACAGCATCCTGATGCGCTTCACCGAGGCGTGGCTGAACATCCCCACCCTGTTCCTGTTACTGATCATGGCCAAATACTTCGGCGGGCGCATCCCCAACCTGACCCTGCTTGGCCGCCAATTCAGCGGCAGCGTGATCGTGATTATCCTGATCATCGGGCTGACGAGCTGGATGTACCTGGCCCGCATCGTGCGGGCGGAGTTCCTATCGACCAAGGAGGAGGAGTTCATTCTGGCCGCCAGAACGACCGGCACGCCCAACTGGCAGATCATCACCCGCCACATCCTGCCCAACAGCATCGCGCCGATCATCGTCACCGCCACCTTGAGCGTGGCCAACGCCATCCTGCTTGAGTCGTACATCAGCTTTCTGGGTCTGGGCGTCCAGCCACCGACCGCCACCTGGGGCAACATGCTGGAGCGTGTCGCCTCCAACGAGGTCATCCAAAACGCGCCCTGGATGTGGGCCTTCCCTGGCCTCCTGATCGTGCTGACCGTGCTCAGCATCAACTTCATCGGCGATGGGCTGCGGGACGCGCTCGACCCGCGCAGCCGCGCCGTATGAGCGCGCCTGAAGGGCCGACCATGTACAGGGGAACACCGATGAGCACGATACTTGACGTGCAGGACCTGCGGGTGCGCTTCCGCACGCCCGAAGGGATCGTTCACGCCGTGAACGGCATCAGCTACCGGCTGGATGAGGGCGAGACGCTGGCGGTGGTCGGTGAGAGCGGCTGTGGCAAGTCGGTCAGCATGATGTCCATGCTGGGCCTGATCCCCATCCCACCGGGCGAGATCGTCAGCGGTAGCGCTGTTTACCGAGGTAGCGACCTGATCAGGATGTCTGACCGCGACCTGGAGCGGCTGCGCGGCAAGGAGATCGGGGTGGTCTTTCAGGACCCGATGACCTCGCTCAATCCGGTGCTGACCATCGGGCGCCAGATCACCGAGGTGCTGCGCGCCCATCTGGCGATGGATCAGAAGCAGGCCGAAGAGCGTGCTTGCACACTGCTCGACTGGGTGGGCATCCCCAGCCCTGCCGACCGCCTGGGCGACTACCCGCACCAGTTCTCAGGTGGGATGCGCCAGCGCGTGATGATCGCGATGGCGCTGGCCTGCAACCCCAGCCTGCTCATCGCCGACGAGCCGACAACCGCGCTGGATGTGACCATCCAGGCCCAGATCGTCGAACTGGCGCTCCGGATGCGCGAGAAGATGGGCATGGCAATCATCTGGATCACGCACGATCTGGGCGTGGTCGCTGGGGTAGCCCACCGGGTGATTGTGATGTACGCGGGCTACATCGTTGAGGAGGCCGGGGTCGATGAATTGTATGAAAATCCGCGCCACCCGTACACATTGTCGCTGCTGGCTGCTCTGCCCCGCGCCGACCGCCGCCGCGACAGACGCCTGAAGTCCATTCCGGGAGCACCGCCGAGCATGCTCGTCGAGCCGCGTGGTTGCCCGTTTGCGCCTCGCTGTGAGTTTGTCATGGAGCGCTGCCGCATCGAGAACCCGGGCCTGGAGGAGGTTCTGCCGGGCCATAAAATCGCCTGCTGGGTTGACGTGCACACAGGAGGCCCGCGATGACGGAGCCAGTCAGAACAATGGCGCCGGACGGCACTGGGCCGCTGGTCGTGGTTGAAAACCTGAAAAAGTACTTCCCCATCACGCGCGGGATCGTCATCCAGCGCACGGTGGGATACGTGCGTGCTGTGGACGGCATCTCATTCACGATCACGCGCGGGGAAACGCTGGGGCTGGTAGGCGAGAGCGGCTGCGGCAAGACAACCGCCGGGCGGACGCTGCTGGGCCTCTACCCGTGCACCGAAGGCCGCGTCGAGATCGACGGGCATGACATCCGCCGGGCCAGAGGGCGGGAGCTGATGGCCGTCCGGCGTAAGGCACAGATGATCTTTCAGGACCCATTTGCCTCGCTCAACCCGCGCTGGACAGTGGCCGCTATCGTCGGTGAGCCGCTACGCGTCCATCGACTGTACGAGACCAGCAGGGAGCGTCTGGAGCGCGTCACAGAACTGCTGGAGATGGTCGGGCTGAGCGCCCGCTACATCAACCGCTTCCCGCATGAGTTCTCTGGCGGGCAGCGCCAGCGCATCGGCGTGGCACGGGCGCTGGCCTCCAATCCGGTCTTTATTGTGTGCGACGAGCCGATCTCGGCACTGGATGTGTCCATCCAGGCTCAGGTGGTCAACTTGCTGGAAGACCTGCAAGACCAGCTAAACCTGACCTATCTCTTCATCGCGCATGATCTGGCGATGGTGCGGCACATCTGCGACCGGGTGGCGGTGATGTATCTGGGCGTGATCGTCGAGTTGGCCGAGCGCAATGAACTTTACGAGAACCCGCTTCATCCCTACACCCAGGCGCTGCTCTCGGCCATCCCCGTGCCTGACCCCAAGCGCGAGCGCCAGCGCCAGCGCCTCATCCTGGAGGGCGATGTGCCCAGCCCGATCAACCCGCCCAGCGGCTGCCGCTTCCACCCGCGCTGCCCGATTGCCACCGACCGCTGCCAAGCGGTCGTCCCGGAGTGGCGAGAGGTCGGCACCGGGCATTGGGTGGCGTGCCATGAGGTATAAGCATACGGCTAGAGAATCATGCAGTATAATCCCTGAAGATATTGCCCTTTCCCCCTGCTGCCTGACAGGTCGATGACGAAAGGAAGTACAGGCTGACTACTCCACCCACCAAGGAGAGACCCGTGATCCGCCCAACCCTCAAACTGCTCGCCGACGACACCATCCGGCGCATCCTCGACGAGGCGTATCAGCTTCTCGAAGACCCCGGTGTGCGCGTCCACTCCGACCGTGCGCTGGCGCTGCTCGACGGTGCGGGAGCGAAGATCGACCGCCAGGGTCGCGTCGCCCACATTCCGCCCGACGTTACCCGCCGCGCGCTGGAGACGGTTCCCGGCTCTTTTCATCTGTACAACACGGCTGGCGAGCCTGCCGTCCACTACGGCGGGGATGACGTGCACTTCGACCCCGGCTCGGCGGCCATCGAAATCCTCGATCACGGTAGCCCGCATTCCCGCCAGCCGGTGACGGCTGACCTGATCGCCGCCACCCGGCTAGGCGAGGTGCTCCCCGCCATCGACGCGGTCAGCACCTGTCTGGTATGCGCCGACGTGCCGGAGGCCATCGGTGACCTGTACCGGCTGTTTCTCGTGCTGCTCAACGCCCGCAAGCCGGTTGTGACCGGTGCGTTTGCCGTCGAGACGTGGTCGGTAATGCACGAGATGCTGGTCGCCGTGCGGGGTAGCGCCGACGCGCTGCGTGAGAAGCCGCTGGCCGTGTTCGACGTGTGTCCCTCCCCGCCGCTGCTGTGGAGCACGATCACGTGCGAGAACCTGATCGACTGCGCCGTGAACGGCATCCCGGCGGAGCTGGTCTCGATGCCGCTCACCGGCGCAACCGGCCCGGTCACGCTCGCTGGGGCGGTGGTGCAACACGCTGCCGAGTCGCTGAGCGGGATCGTCATTCACCAGCTTGCCGGGCCGGGCGCGCCGATTGTGTGGGGCGGGTCGCCCGCCGCGTTTGACATGCGCACCGGCACGACGCCGATGGGCGCGGTTGAGACGATGATGATCGACATGGCCTACAGCGAGGTCGGCAAATCGCTGGGGCTGCCGACCCACGCCTACATGGGGATGAGCGATGCCAAGGTGGTCGATGCTCAGTGCGGCTTTGAGTCGGGGATCGGCACGGTGCTGGCCGCGCTGGCGGGTGTCAACATGGTATCGGGCGCGGGTATGCTGGACTTCGAGAGCTGTTTCAGCCTGGAGAAGCTCGTTATCGATGCCGAGTTGATCGGCATGGCACGGCGGCTGCTGGCGGGCGTCGCGCCGCGCGGCGCGACGCTGGCGCTGGACGTGCTGCGTGCCGTCGGCCACGGCGGGAACTTCCTGGAGCACCCCAGCACCCGCCAGTGGTTCCGTGAGGAGATGACGATGCCCAGCCCGGTTGTGGACCGCGACTTCCGTCGAGAGTGGGAAGGCAAGGGGGCGCTCAGCGCCGCCGACCGCGCCCACCGGCAGGTTGAAGCCCTGCTTGGCCGGTGGCAGCCGGTCGGCCTGCCGGATGAGGTGGCCCGTGAGCTGGAGCGCATCACGCTGGCGGCAGCCCGTCAGGCTGGGATGGACGCCCTGCCCGCGCGCGCCTGATCGGGAGTTGCCGATGAGCCAGAGCCTACCTGAGACGGGTGAAAGGGGCGGTGAAGTCCGTTTTGCCAGCCGCCGATTGCCAACCGCTACTTTCCGCTACTTTCAAGGAGCCAGACATGGAGCTTGAACAACTACTGTCAGAACTGGGGCAGGCGGTCATCGCGGGCGACCCGGACCGCGCCAAGGAGCTGGCCCGCGCAGGCCTCGAGGCGGGCCACGACCCGCTGATGCTGATCGAACAGGGGTTGCGGCCCGGCATGGACGTGGTCGGCGAGCGGTTTGAGTGTGCCGAGGCATTTATCCCGGACCTGGTCATGAGCGGCAAGGCCATGACGCAGGCCATTGCCGTGCTCGAACCGGCCCTCCGGGCCAGCAGGCAGGCGCGGCAGGTGCGGGGCCGGGTGGTGCTCGGCACGGTGCAGGGTGACATCCACGAGATCGGCAAGACGCTGGTCGGCATCATGCTGACCGCCAACGGCTTCGAGGTGCGCGATCTGGGGGTAGACGTTTCGCCCCGGCAGTTCGTTGAGGCCGTGCGCGACATGGAGGCCGACTTTGTTGGCCTGTCGGCCCTGCTGACGACGACCATGCTCGGCCAGAAGGCCGTGATCGAGGCGCTCAAAGAGGCCGGGCTGCGCGACCGCGTCCGGGTGCTGATTGGCGGTGCACCCGCCAGCGCCGCCTGGGCCAAGGAGATCGGCGCGGATGCCTACGGCGAAAATGCGAGCGAGGCGGTGCGCCTCGCCCGCGAGATGGCCGGGGCAGCCTGATTCAGCCTGTATAAGAAGCGGATAGAGCTGATACCTCTCAGGCCCCTTCGAGAAGCACGCGGGTTCCTGCCTGAAGGGCATTCATACAACCGTCGAGCGGGAGCCAGATCGCCTATGAACATCGTCGATTCATCGGGCTGGCTGGCGTACCCCGTAGATGGGCTAAATACCGATTGGACGCCGGATGCTGACTTCGCTCAGATCAAGGGCGTGCAGTACATCGAGAAACGCTGACTGCACGACCCAGCGTGCGAATGACGATCACCGCATCGCCGCCCGCTTGGCCTGGCGTCGATTTTGCTGCTCGTGGATCTCGCGCACGTGCGCGATCTTCTCCTCTATCGCCGCCTTCAGCCACAGCGCGCCGTGCTCCGCTGTGGCGAGACTGCCCGCCCCATAGCTGCCCGTTGCTGTATCGTCCGACCAGGGCGGGTTGGCAACCAGCTCCCCACCCTCAATCCAGTCCATGTAGTAGCCGGGTGTGCTGATGAATTCCGTCTCGTCCACCACGCGCTCCATGCGGCACAGTTCCGGGCACAGGTGGAGCATGTAGGCTGTTTCCAGCTCGCCGGCGTGGCCCATCCCTCCGCGCACCGAGCGGCGGTACTTGCCCACAACCGGCGCGGCGATCCGCCCTGCGGTGTGCAGCCAGGAGGTAGCGATGAAGGTCGCCGGGTGGCGCTCCCCAGCGTACTTGACAACGTTGACGAGGAACGAGCAGTTGCCACCGTGCCCGCTGATCAGGTACAGGCGGTCGGCCCCGCGCCCGACCAGCGCGTCGATCACGGCCAGCAGGAAGTCCTCATAAACTCGCCCGCCCATGTTGAACGTCCCCGCGAACTCGCGCCGGTGCGTGCTGACGCCGTAGGGCAGGGTAGGCAGCATTTCGGCCTCGTCAGGAATAGCCTCCACCGTGCCGCGTGCGATGGCGTCGATGATCACGGTGTCGGTGTTCATCGGCAGGTGATAGCCGTGCTGCTCGGTGTGCCCGCACGGGATCAGGATGACACGCTGCGGGCTAGCTGCGACTGACGGCGTGGGCCGGTCGGCGGGCCTCATCCGAAGCTGGTGAACGCCCAGCATGTCCAGGTCCTCCACCCCGCCGTGCACCACGACCAGCCGGGTGAAGCCCTCCTCGTGGGGGCCGGAGAAGACCCCGGTCACCACCCGCCGCAGCAGGTCCTGCCCCACGTTCACGGCGCTACCCGCCCAGCCGTAGGGCAGCGCGGGCAGCACACAGAACGCGTGTGCCTCCAGCCCGCGCCCGATGGCCGCCAGATTGTAGCCCCCACCCAGGGGCAGCACAAGCGGCAGGTGGCGCGGAAGCTCAGCTACTTCAGGCCAGGTCAGCTCTTCGTAGCGCGTTACGTCGATCATCTCTCACTCAGTTTTCCTGGGCAGAGCGGATCAACTCATCCAGCGCCCGGCCCTGTTCTTCGGACAGGGGCGGAACCTCGTGCTCACGGAGGATGCGGGCCGCCTCGGCCTGCGCGCGCTCGACGATCGTCTCGCAGCCGTCTGCCCGCCACGTCACCCAATCCACGCCCTGCACACCCAGCCGGGCCTGCCATACCTCCCCGGCGCGCAGATGCTGCACCGTATGCGGCTCGGCCAGGAAGGTGCGGGCGGACAGTCCCATCACACGGGCGATCACGTCGAGGGCCAGCGTATCCTCGTTCACGGCCAGGCCTGATCGCACACGGCGCACCATCCCCACAATCTCGTTGTCGATCACCATCTGCACGTTGGAGGAGCAGACGCCGCCCGCCATCTCTCCCACACCGGAGAGTTCATCCGCGCCCGCCAGGGCGGGCAGGGCAGCGTTGAGGGCGCGCTCATACCCGCTCTGGATGTCGATGGCAAAGCCGCTGCCCGCCAGCCCATAAACGTTGACCGGCAGGCGGCACCGGTGGGCGATCTGCACCATTGCGGCGGAGATTAGGCCGATCTCCGGGATACCCCAGTTAGGCAGCGCGGTGCGCATGTTGACCGTCGCCAGCCGCCCGCAGTAGATGACGGGCAGGCCGGGCGCCGCAAGCTGGGCCAGCACGATGGCCGCCAGCACCTCAGCGTGCTGCTGGGCCAGCGCCCCAGCCAGCGACATCGGCGCGGAGACGCCTACCTGAGGGCAGGGCAACGGCCCGATGGGCATCCCCTGTCGGGCAGTCTCCAGGATCGCGCCGCTGATGCCCGCCGGGAAGGTAAGCGGGCTGACGGGCGAGACGCCGAGCGACATCACCCCCGCGTCGCCAAACACAACACGCGCCATCTCGGCCAGCAGCCGCACCTCCCGTGCCGTCTGCACACCCGGCCCGTTGATCGGCTTGAGCGTGTGGCGCACCGTTTCGGCCAGCATCACGGCGGCCAGCGCCGGGGCGGGCACGTCCTGCGGGGTGTAGAGTGGCGTGACGGTCGTCACGCCCGTCAGCGCGTCGAGCAGGCGGGCGCTCTCGGCCACGTCGCGCCGGGATGCCGGACGCAGATTGCCGCCGGGCACGTCCAACACGTCGCGCGCGCCGCCCATGTTGTGGACATGCAGCGTTCCGTCGCCCAGCACAGCCAGCCCGCCGCCGCGCCCGCGCAGCGTTACCTGTGGCGGGCAGCGGGCCAGGCAGCCCTCAACCAGAGTGGGCGGCAGGCAGGTGCGCCCATCACGTTCGCTCGCCCCGAAGTCGAGAAGCAGGGCGCGCGCCTCGTCCCCGCTGAGCGCGATGCCCGTCCCGGCGAGGATGCGCAGCGCCGCATCGTGGATGGCCTGGATATCACCCTGGTTCAAGACGGTCAGCCGCATGGGCCCGCCCTTTCCCGGCGCCCTACAGGAGATACCAGTCAAGGAAGCGCTCCAGCCGCTCCAGCCAGTCGATCTGGTTCTTGCGGCGCAGGATGCCGTGCCCCTCATCCGGGTAGGTTCTGTATTCGAAGGTCTTGCCCTCGCGCTTGAGCGCCTCGACCAGCTCCTCCGATTGGAGCGGGTGCACGATCTCGTCGAGCAGCCCGTGCACAACCAGCAGCGGCTTCTCGATGTTCTTCACCTGCCACACCGGCGACCCAGCCCGATAGGCGGCGCGGTTCTGGGTGGGATGCCCCATCATGCGCTCCAGGTCTTCGCGCCCGCCCTGCTCACCCTGCGCCCACGAGGTCAGGATGTTACAGTCGCCGTACTTGGCGACGCCGCACGCAAAGCGATGCTCGGGGTCGTAGGCCAGCGACGTGACCGCCAGATAGCTGCCATAGCTCGCGCCGAAGATGGCGATCCGGTCCCGGTCGATGCCGCCCAGCGAGGCCAGGTAGTCAGCCCCGGCTAGACAGTCTTGGGTGTCGTCCACCCCCCACACACCGAAGTTGGCCCGCGTGAATTCGATGCCGTAGCCGGTGCTACCCCGGAAGTTGGGGGCAAGCCAGGTGTAACCCTTGGCGACGAAATACTGGGCCACGATGTCCCATTCCAGCGTGTATTGGCTGGTCGGGCCACCGTGAGGGTAGAGCACCGCCGCGCCGTTGGGCTGCAGCGGGCGATAGAGAAAAGCCGGGATCACCAGCCCATCGAAGCTGGTGTAGCTCACCCGCTCCGGCATGACCAGATTAAGCGCGGCCAGGGCCGGCGGGCTGCTAAAGGTCAGCCTTGTCACCTGGCCAGCGTCGAGGTCCATACGGTACAGGTCGGGCGGGGTCTGTGGGTCTTCATACTCAAACGTGATGGCGTGCCCGCCGGGCAGCCAGCGGGGCCGGGCGTGGAAGCCGTAGCCGGTGCGCACATCATGCAGGCTGCCGGTGTCTGTATCCACCAGACCGATGTCGAACGCGCCACCCCGGTTAACGGTACACAGGATACGCCTGCCGTCCGGCGACCAAGCGATGTCGTCCAGGTCGTGCCCGGCACGGGTGAGCTGCCGCTCCTGGCCGGTCTCCAGATTATAGACGAAGATCTCATAGAAGCCGGGCCGGTCGGAGAGGTAGGCGATCCGCCTGCCGTCGGGCGACCAGCGCGGGGCGCGGTCGTGGCGGGCGGGCGTGCCGGTCAGCGCCCGCACCTCGCCCGTCTCCAGATCGGCCAGCATGATGTCGGTGCGGTTCAGGTCGCTGAGCCACTGGTGCACATAGGCCACATACCGACCGCCGGGCGCGGCCTGCGGGTCGAGAGCGTGCCCGTCCTGTCCGCGCGGGCTGACGGGGCGGGGCCAGGCGCCCTCCCGGTCGGTGAGCAGCACGTGCGAGCGCCTGTCGCGGCGGACGGTCACGAGCAGGCCCCGGCTGTCTGGCATCCAGTGCGGTGACCCGGCGCCCCCGGTGAAGCTGCTCACTTTCTGCGGCAGCCCGCCGCCGACCGGCACAACCCAGACGTGCCCCTGGTTAGTGAAGGCCAGCCACTCGCCATCCGGCGACCAGCGGGGCGGATCGTCGAACCAGTAGGGTTTGGGGTCGCGGTCGAAGGTCAGGCGGGCGGGCCATCCGCCTGAGGTGGGCATCATGTACAGATCGGAGGCATCGTCCCGATCCCAGAAGAAGGCGACCCGCGTCCCATCCGGCGAGGGGGCATGGCTGCGTGGCCGGGCGAGGCTGGTGATGAGGGGGATGCTCCAGCCATCTGGCGGCTCCAGGTCGGGCCGCTTCTCGGCAGGCCAGCCGAGGCGCTCGTATTTCTCCCTGAGCTGCTCTCTTGGGTCTCCAGGCATAGGCTAGACCTCCAGGCGGTAGGTACAGTATGTTCCGGTGCAGGGGTTGCCCCAGCAGAAGTGCATCGCCAGGCTGGTCAGATCGAAGATCATCGATCCAATGGTCTTCTGCCGGTCGAGCGGGTTATCCTGCGGTTCGGTGTGCGAGCAGATACTGTTGGGGTAGTTGACATGATCGCGCAGAATGGTCTGGAGCGTATCGACCGAGTGCCGTTTGGTGTGGCGCAGCAGCCGGGTGGCGCGGTTGACGCGCACGCGCGAGCCGATCAGGTCCTCGGTGCGGTTCTCGACTTTCTTCATGCGTGCGGTCAGGTAGTTGTTGGTATGGGCCAGATAGCCGTCCACGCCGTAGATCGTGGCAAAGTGCCGGGCCGAGACCTCAACGTTATACAGCTCGCCGTTTCTGTCCGCGATCAGGTGGTTGTAGCCCGCCGCCCGCCAGCGCATGAGCACGCTGCGGATCGCTTCTGAGATCTGGGTCTGGGCCAGCACCGTGCGCGAGACAAAGATACGCGGAATCCCGACCCGCGCATCGTTGGGGTAGACCGAATCGCAGCACTGGGCAATCCCCGCCGCGTTGAAGCCGATATTGGGCAGCAGCCCGCCGTAGGTCATCGCCAGGAAGGGCGGCTCGCCCTCGGGCGTGGCGTGGATCAGGTAGGTGTTTTCCTCATCTTCGGGCAGCCAGTCCTCGTTGTGGCCGACCAGCACATGGCCGTTCTCAGTGCGCTCGCCGCTCACGGCCAGACTGGTACAGCCCAGGTGGAGCGCGTCGGACGTGATGGCCTCCATGCAGTTCAGAACCATCAGGTCATCGAAGTCTACGCCCGCCGCCTCGGCCATGCCCTCCAGCTCCTCGATGTACTGCGGCATGTGCTCCCGGACGTAAGGATAGTATTTGAGGCCCTGAAGCACAGCCTCATCCCAGGTGAGCTGAAGCTCATCATAGGCAACCGCGAAGCTGGCTTTGTAAATCTCCAGCATCCGGTGGATCTCCGGCGCGCACTTCTCGCCGACCTGCTGGCCCATCGTCCGGTGATCGCCGCTGATGCGAACCAGCTTGATGGGCATCTCACTCGAAGTCATCGCCATACCTCGGCTGCAAGGTGAATGTGATATGAAAGGCCAAGTTCGGGCAGTGTACACCCACTGGCCTACGCGCGGGCTGGGTAAGGGGTACTCGCTGCCGGCCAGATTTCCCGATTGCCGCATCTTCTGGACTGAGGCAAAAGCCGGAGGTGAAGACAGCCCCTCCGCCCACACGTGAATGGCCGCACAATGCGCCTGTCCTGCCCCATTATAGTGGAGAAAACGCCGGGAGAGGAAGGGAGGACAACAGCGGTCGGCGCTGGGAGGATGGATGTGCTATACTGCGCTTGGGGCGAAATCCACCCACGGGCTGGCATGCCCGACGGGTTACCAACCAGGACGGAGAATGAACTTCTGGAAGGCGCTCGGATATCCCTTTGGCGAGAGAGGATGGCCGCACAAGCTGGGGATTGCGCTCCTGGTGGCGGCCATCCCCGTTGTGGGGTATTTCATTATCAAGGGCTGGGAGTACGAGATCAGCGTGCGTGTGCGGCGCCGTGCCCTGCACCGGCTGCCCGGTTGGGGCAACCTGCCGGACAAGCTCGCGCGCGGCCTCCTGATCCGCTTGGCCGGGTTTGTCTACAATATCCCTGCCATTGGGCTGTTTGGCGTCGTGCTTGCGCTGTGGGTCGAGCGCATCGTTACCCTGTTTGGGCCGCAGGTGCAGACCTGGCAGGACGCCGGCCAGGTGCTTGCCAGCGGACTGGGGCTACGCCTGGCGCTGATGCTCGCTGCGGCGCTGGCCTGGGTGCTGGCCGACGTGCTGTTCTGGCCGGGCTACATCCGCTACATTGACACGCAGGACTTCCTGGCTTTCTTCGATGTGCTTGACAACGTCCGGCTGGCCTTCCGCAACGTCTTCGATGACCTGCTCATGGCGCTGTTCGTCGCCCTCCTCTCGCTGATCATGTGGGCGGTGACGGGCCTGCTGTCCTCGGCGCTTGCCGCGACCGGGGTCGGGGCACTCCTCGCGCCGGTCATCGGCCCGGCGCTCACCTTCACGGTGCTCAGCACCTTCAAGGGCTACCTTTTCGGTCAACTCGCCATCAACACACTGGAGGCGGGGCGCTGAACCGAGGGGCCGGGCGGCGGCGATCTGGGCCGGGATGACGGGCTTATGCCGCGCGGATTTGTGTGTCTGGCCTACCACCGTGTGACGGATGACCCCGCCGCGCAGCGCGACCCCTACACTGTCAGCCCGGCGCGCTTCCGGGCACAGATGGGCTGGCTGGCGCGGCATGAGTGGCAGGGGGTGGGGGTGAGCGAGGCACTGCACACCCCCCGCAGGCGGGTCGTCGCCCTGAGCTTCGACGGCGGCTACGCCGACTTTGCCGAACACGCCTGGCCGGTGCTGCGCCGGTTTGGCTTCCGCGCCACGCTCTTTGTCGTCGCGGCGCGCGCCGGGCGGGCCGCCGACTGGCCTGAGGCGGAAGGCGCGCCGCTCCTGGGCTGGGTGGCGCTGCGCCTGCTGGCCGAGCAGGGGGTCGAGATCGGCTCTCACGGCCTGACCCGCATACCGCTTGACACCCTCCCGCCGGTCGAGGCAAAGACCAGCCTGTCCATCGCCTATATCATCACCGCCCGGCAGATCGGCCAGCCTCCGGTAGGGCTGGCTTACCCCTTTGGGCGGTACACGGGGGAGGTAGTTGAGGCCGCGCAGGCGGCTGGGTTTCGCTGGGCGTGCGCCACGCGGGGTGGGCGCAACCGCGCCGCCACACCTCGCTTTGCGCTGCGCCGCACTCTGGTCGTCGGGCGCGATGGGCCAGCCCGCTTTGCCCTCAAAGTCTGGAGCGGGTACACCCGCCCCAGCGACCTGCTCGCGGGCCTCGGTCAGGAGCCGGGATCGCTACGCTGAGTGTGCTGAGATGCTACCGGAGCTGGCTTCAGCCGGGGCAGGTCCCATCCAGGTGGTGCGTGTCATTGAGCAGCACCAGGATCGGGGCGTCATGGTAGAGCTTCAGCTTGGACACGCTCGCATTGTCAATCTGGAACGCCCACCGGCTGCTGGGGGGCATGCCCAGCGCCAGGCGTAGCATCTCTTTAATCGGCCCGCCGTGCGAGACCAGCAGGACGGTCTGCCCGTCGTGGGCCTGCCTGATCTCGTCTAGAAAGCCCTGCACCCGCGCGCTGAACTGGCTGAACGTCTCCCCGCCGGGGAACGGTTGCTCCCGGTCGGTCAGCCAAGCCGCTGCCATCTCCGGGTAGCGCGCCTGCGCCTCGTCAAACGTTAGGCCCTCCAGTAGGCCAAAGCGCATCTCGCGCAGGCGCGGATCGGGCCGGACGGGGACGCCCAGCCGGACCGCGATGGCCTCCGCCGTCTGCCGGGCGCGCTTCAGGGTCACTGTATAAATAACGTCGAACGGGCAACCTGCCAGGCGCCGGGCCAGGCGCTCCGCCTGCTGCCAACCGGCCTCGTTGAGCGGCGTATCGGTCTGTCCCTGGTAGCGACGCTCCAGGTTCCAATCGGTTTCCCCGTGTCGGACGAGGAACAGGCAGAGAAACCCGCTGCTTGCGGTGGGGCTTCCCAGAAAACTCCCGTGAACCATGCTGTCTCAGAAGTCGATGCCCGGCTGCGCCGGGATGTTGTCGTTGTAAGGGTGTTTGATGTTGAGCATCTCGGTGACCAGATCGGCGTAGGCGACCAGCTTGGGCGGCGCGTCACGCCCGGTGATGATCAGGTGCAGCGTCTCCGGCTTGTTGGCCTTGAGCCAGGCGATCACTTCGCCCGTATCCAGCCAATCCAGCGCCATCGTGTAGGTGAACTCGTCCAGGATGACCAGATCGTAGCCGCCGTTGGCGATCCGGTCTTTGGCGATCTCCCAGCCGTGCAGCGCTCTGGCGATGGTCTCGTCCATGTCCTTCGAAGTCCAAGTGAAGCCGTCGCCGGTCTTGATCCAGTCCACGCCGTCCAGCTTCTTAGCGGCTCTGACCTCGCCCCACTCACCACCCTCGTGCTTGAGGAACTGGATCACGCACACGCGCCAGCCGCGCCCCCAGGCGCGCAGCAGTGTGCCGAGCGCAGCAGTCGTCTTGCCCTTGCCGTCGCCCGTGTGGACGATGACCAACCCCCTACGCCGGGCGCTCACCGCTGCCCCCCCTTAACCTTGATCGGGATGCCCGCCACAAGCAGGGAGACTTCATCAGCATGGTGGGCCATAACCTGATTGGCCCGGCCCAGCGCATCACGGTAGGCGCGGCCCAGCTCGTAAGGCGGCACAACGCCCATCCCCACCTCGTTCGAGACGACGATCACCTCAGCGGGTAGGTCGCGGGCGCAGGCGGCAATCGCCTCGACCTCGCGCACGACCTCCGCCTCGATAGCCGGGTCAAAGGGATCGTGCTCCGGGTCGTCGAAGGGGTCCTCATACGTGCCGGTCGCTGCCACCAGCCGGTTGGCGACCAGCACCGTCAGGCAGTCGATCAGAACGGCACGCGCATCCGTGCCGGACTGCCGGATCGCCGCGCCCACGTCGCGCGGCGCTTCGAGCGTTTGCCAAGCTGCCGGGCGCTTCCGGCGGTGCTTGTCGGCCCGCTGGCGCATCTCATCGTCCTTGGCCTCGGCAGTGGCGACGTAGAGCACGCGCTCGCCGCCGGTCTCCAGCGCGCGCGCCTCGGCGAAGGTGCTCTTGCCGCTACGCGCTCCACCTAATACGAGGGTCAGCTTACCCATTGCATTGCTTTCTTGATCTCAACCGGTGCCGGAGGCGAAAAGCCGCGTCTGGACGCTCACCACCATTATGCACCGGCCAGCGGCAGGTTTCCAGAAGTGGCAGCCAAGGACAGCAGCCCCGCCAGTTCGGTAGCCACACCCAGTGCGCCGTAGATGTCGCCCGTCAGGCCGGGGATGCGCCGCAGCGCAAACCACGCGCCGAGCAACGCCGTCAGCCCGGCCACCGCCAGCGCGAGTAGCCCCGCCCACCGAGCCGCCAGCCAGGCCGCGGCCAGCGCGGTCGCGGTTGCCAGCGCGGCCTGCGGCCAGCGGGCATGATCCTTCATGGCGCGGCCCAATCCCTCGGCGCGGGCGTAGGGGAAGGCGACCAGCGCCAGCGCCATCGCCCAGCGGCCCAGCACCGGCGCAATGAGCAGCGCGAGCGGCCCGGCCAGTGCTGCCTGGATCACTGCGAACTGGGTCAGCAGCACGAGCACGCCCCCCGCCACGCCGAAGGCGCCGACACGCGAGTCGCGCATGATCGCCAGCCGCTGCTCCGGCGTGAACCCGCCAAACAACCCATCGCAGGCATCCATGAAGCCGTCCAGGTGCAGCGCACGGGTCAGAATCACCCAGGTGGCCAGCACCAGCGCAGCGGCCACGCCCGGCGGGAAGACCCGCCCCAGACCGAGCGCCAGCCCGTAGAGCGCCGCGCCCAGCGCCAGCCCCACCGCCGGGAAGAAGCCCACCGAGCGGCCCAGCTCCTCCGGCGTGAAGGGCCGCTGCACGAGGGGCGGGGTGATGGTCAGGAATTGGAGCGCGGCCAGCAGCGCAATCATTCCCCCGCTTCCTTGAGGCGCCGACATAATAGATGGGAGCGGCCGGTCAGCCGCTCCCACCGGCGGAACGGACCCCTCATTCCTTGTCCGAAACGCCCGCTTCGGCAAAGGTCGCCATCTCGGCCAGGACCTTGCAAGCCGCCTCGGCCAGCGAGATGCCCAGCGCTGCGCCCGTTCCCTCGCCCAGCCGCATGTCGAAGTCCAGCAGCGGCTCAACGCCCAGCCACTCCAACATCAGGCCGTGCCCGTGCTCCTGCGAGCGGTGCGCGGCGATCAGGTAGGGACGCACCTGGGGCGCGATGGCAACCGCGATCATCGCGGCGGCGCTGGAGATGAAGCCGTCCACCATCACCGGAATGCGGTGGGCGGCGGCGCCGAGGATCACCCCGGCCAGCCCGCCGATCTCAAACCCGCCCACCTTAGCCAGCACGTCCAGCCCGTCAAAGGGATCGGGGCGGTTGGCGGCCAGCGCCATCTCGATGGCTTTAATCTTACGCGCCAGCCCCGCGTCGTCAACCCCGGTGCCGCGCCCGGCGACTTCGGCGGGCGGGCGGCCCGTCAGCGCGGCAGCGATGGCCGCCGAGGGCGTGGTATTGCCGATGCCCATGTCGCCCGTGCCGACGATGTCCAGCCCGCGCCCGATCTCCGCCTCGACGATCTCAACGCCGGCCCGGATGGCCCGTTCGGCCTGCTCGCGCGTCATGGCCGGGCCACGTGCGATGTTGCCCGTGCCGGGCGCCACCTTCCTGACGAGTAGCTCCGGGTGGGGTTCGATTCCCGCTGCGACACCCATATCGACCACAACTACGCGTGCCCCGATATGGCGAGCCAGCACGTTGATCGCCGCGCCACCGCGCAGGAAGTTCAGCACCATCTGGGCCGTGACGGCCTGCGGGTAGGCGCTGACGCCCTCGGCCACCACGCCGTGATCGCCGGCCATGACGATGATGGCCTTATGTTTGATGCGAGGAATGGGCCGGCCCGTAATCCCGGCCATCTGGATCGAGAGCGCCTCCAGACGGCCCAGGCTGCCAGGCGGCTTGGTAAGTGTGTTCTGCCGGGCGCGCGCGGCAGCGGCGGCCTCCTCGTTGAGGGGGCCGATGCGTGTGGTGAGGTCTGATAGCATGGGTAGGTATCCTCGTCAGTCTTGTCTGGTCACTTAGTTGGAAGGAGGGGGCGCGATCTGGCGCAGGAAGCCGATCAGCCCGTAGATCGAGTCATGCTCCAGCGTCCGGCTGGGCGTCTGGCAGCGCCAGCGCAGATGGCTGTCGTGGGCGATGACCTCGACGCGGATCGGCGCCTGGCCGCCGTTGTGGGCCACGCAGAAGCCCTCACGCTCCAGGGCGCGCTGCGTCCACAGCACCGGGATGCCCTCGCCCGCCAGGTGAACGACTCCAGTCGGGCGCCTTTCGATGGCGAACGAGCCGGTGTAGGCGTCGAATTCCACACCCTCCCGCCGGAAGGTGGACTGGAAGGCGCCGCTCAGGATCAGGTCTTCGGGCGCACCCACCTGGAGCGGCAAACCGGAGGCCATCAGCCAGATGCGGTCGGCGCTGCGCAGCGCTAGGTCAAGATCATGGGTGGAGAGCAGCACCGCCTGCCCGGTCGCGCGTGCCAGGTGACGCAGCGTCCGCATCACCTCGACGCGGTGCGGCAGGTCAAGGAAGGCCGTCGGCTCGTCGAGCAGCAGGGCGCGCGGCTCCTGGGCCAGCGCACGGGCGATCAGCACCTTCTGGCGCTCGCCGTCGCTCAGCTCGGCTACGCTCCGCGCGGCCAGGTCGCCCGCGCCGACCGTCTCCAGCGCCCATCTCACAACCGCGTCGTCATGTTCGGTGAGCTGCCCCAACCAGCCAGTGTAGGGATGGCGGCCCAGCGCAACCAGCGCGTAGGCGGACAGCATACCGACGCTGACCCGCTCGGTCAGGACGATGCTCATCTGCCGCGCCCGCTCCTGCGCTGACAGGCGGCGGATGTCCGCGCCGTGCAGGCGCACCGACCCGCCGAGCGCGGGCAGCATCCCGACCAGCGTGCGCAGCAGCGTGGACTTGCCGCAGCCGTTCGGCCCCAGCAGGCAGACCAGCTCGCCGGCGGTCAGCGTTACCTCGATCCCACTGCCGACGACTTTGTCCGAGCGACCGTTTCGGTAGCCGATGGTCAGGTTGTGCGTTGAGAGGACCGGTTTGGCTGTCATGCGGCAAACGACTCCTTAAAATCTCTCCGCCTGAGGATCACCCAGGCAACGACCGGCGCGCCGACCAGGGCCGTGATCGCATTCAGGGGCAGGACAATCGGGCTACCCGGCACCTGCGCAGCCAGATCGGCTCCCAGCGCGACGATCCCACCCGTCAGGATGACTGCCGGGATCAGGACGCGGTGATCGGATGTGCCAAACAGACCCCGGCACAGATGGGGGATGGCAATGCCCAGAAAGCCAATCGGGCCACAGAAGGCCGTCACCGTGCCCGCCAAGACCGAGGCACTGGCGATGATCCAGAAGCGCGACCGGCTCACGTCCAGCCCCATGCTGCGGGCGTAATCCTCGCCCAGCAGCAGCGCATTGAGCGGCTTGGGCATCGCGCCCGCTACGCCCAGCGCGGCGGCCAGCACCGGCGCCAGGACTTTGATCTCGGCCCACGTGGTCCCGCCGAAGCTGCCGAACGTCCAGGCCACGTAGGTCTGGATGCGGTGAGCAATGCTGAAGTTGAGCAGGATGCTGACCAGCGCGCTGACCGCGTAGCCGAGCATCAGGCCCAGGATGAGCAGGGTCATGGTCTGCACACGCCGCGCGGCCACCATAATGAGCAGCATCACGGCTGCCGCGCCCAGGCTGGCCGCCGCCACCACACCGATGTCGCCCAGCAGGCCCAGGCCGCCCAGCAGCGTCGAGCCGCCCAGCAGGCCCGCCGAGCCGAGCACAACCAGCGCCACCCCCAGGCTCGCGCCCGAACTGATGCCCAGCACGAACGGGTCGGCCAGCGGGTTGCGGAAGAGGGTCTGCATCTGAAGCCCGGCCAGGCCGAGCGCCGCCCCGGCCAGCGCTGCCGTGATCGCCTTGGGCAACCGGAACAGCCAGATAATGTCGGTCCAGGTAGCGCGCTCCGGCACGCCGCCCAGCAGGATCACCCCGATCTGGCGCAGGGGGATGCTCACCGACCCGACCGACAGGCTCAGCAGGAAGGCCAACACTAGCAGCGCCGCCAGCCCGGCCAGCGCGGCGGGCCGCATGCCCTGCCTCAGGCGGCGAGCAGGCCGGGCCGCGATAGGCTGCCCTTGGGATGTGGTCTCGGCAAGCTCCGTCATCGTCGGTGGCAGCCCTGACTACTGCGGCGGCATCAGCCGGTAGTAATACAGCTCGTGGTCGGGCACCAGTTCGGGATGGAAGATCTTGATCAGGTCGAGCAGCCACACATCGGGATGGGCGACGCCCGTCTCCCAGATTTCGGTGCCGGATTCGGTGCGCCGTGCATCGTTGCCATAGACGTGACCCTCCTGGAAGGCCTTGAAGTCGGCGAAGCGCTCGTCCACGGCCAGCATATCGGCCAGCGACTCGTAGCCCCAGATGTTCACCCAGTAATCGGCATCCTGACCCCGCTCGAAGACCGTCTCGAAGTCGAGGAAGAGGGTGCCGGTCGATTCGTCCTCGGCCCACAGATAATCCGCGCCCGCATCAGCGAACAGGTGGGCGGTGAAGCTCTGTCCGCCCGGCACGTACCAGGTGCCCTCAAAGGGCGTGTCAGACAGTACGGTCGGGCGCTCCTCAACACCCGCCGTCAGGCTGGCCGCCTGCTCGTAGCGGGCAGCAACTGCGCTGAACACTTCTTCGGCTCTGGCCTCGGCGTTGAAGAACAGCGCCATAAACTTGACCCACTCGGCCCGCGCCAGCGGCGACTGCTCCATCCAATCGGCGTTCATCACGACCGGCAGGCCCGCCTGGATGAGCGCCGGGTGGGTGTCGTATTCGGGCAGGCCCGCACTATAGGTCATGATCAGGTCGGGGTTGAGATCAAGCGCCGCTTCAACGTTGAGCTGGCTGCCGGGCGCGATCTCGGTGAGCCGGCCCGCAGCCAGCAGCGCCCGGACCTTGGGGTTGCTGACGTAGGCGCCGGTGTCCAGCCCGACCAGCCGGTCCTCCAGCAGGCCCAGATCGTCCAGGTTGGTAATGTAAGAGGTGGACATGGTCACGAGGTTGCGGGCAGGCACTTCGAGCACGGCGGCGTCCGGGTAGCCCTGCTGTGGGGCGGGGGTTCCGCACTGCACCAGCACATACTGGAACGACTCTTCGGCGCCGGGCCAGGGCGTCAGGACGGTAACGACCTTGTAGTTGTCAAAATACTCGACAGTGAAGGCCGAGGAGTACTCAATGCTCACCTTGTCCGGGAAGTAGTCAATCCCCTCGGCGTAATCCGTCACGCAACCCGCGGTGATGTTCTCCGCCGGAGGGGTAGCCTCTCCGACAGGTTCCCCGCTTGTGGGGGTGGAGGGCAGGTCTTCCGGGGTTTCCTCTGTTTCCGGCGTTGTCGGCGGCAGCGCTTCGGTGGTCGCTCCGGCAGCCGCTTCGGGGGCTGGTGTGGCCGACCCCACGCAGGCCGTGGCGACAAGGGCTGCCAGCCCCAGCGCCGTGAGTGCAAGCAGTGACTTTCTGAACATTTACTCCTCTTCCTTTCTGCTTCTCGACCGGTCGTTTTTTGCTTGCGCGGGATCGAAACCGGCGACCCCTTCCTGGTGTCGCCGGTTAGAACAAAAATCCCGCCATCCGGCGGGACCGTTGCGAAGCGTTTCCGCTTGCGCCCGGCCCCCTTTGCTCGCGAAGGTGGCTATCGAGCAACCGTACAAGGTGGGTCATCGGGCTTCGGGCAGTGGCTGCTGCTCTACCACTGCGCCGTTACCGTTGCGGGCCAGCGCCGGTCTTTCACCGGTCTTCCCCCTGGGGATAGGCCATGCGGGCCTGTCCCCCGCGCCGCGCATCCGGGCGGCGGCGCACCTGTACGGGTTGTGCATGATACGGTTCTTCAGGTGCCGCCATAAGATTACAACACCCGCCGCAAGTTGTCAACGGCTGGAGAGCGTTGATCAGGGCATTATCGTTCTGGGCTGCTCTCGTTGCGCGCGGTGTGTACGGGGCCTCACCCCAGACCTCGCTTGCACTTGGTTTTACCCCTCTCCTCAAGACCCAGGGGCGGCGAGAGGCGACCGGAGGTCGCGTTGAGCAGGAGTAAGGGCTGCCCCCAGCCGGGCGGCGGATGTGATCTTTCTCACCCCGCTGGCGACCGAAGCGCACTTGCAAGGGGTGGGGGGTCTATGCAACAATCCCGGCAGAGGGCTGATCGCCAGCCCCCACCATTCTCCAATGGAGGTGTTTGGTGTCTGACCCTGTTCTGATGATCCCCGGCCCGGTTGAAGCCGACGACGACGTGCTCAATGCCATCGGCAGACAGACCATCCCTCACTACGGCCCGAAGTTCATGGCAATCTTCAACGAGACGACCGGCCTGCTGAAGCGGCTGTTCGAGACCAAAGACGATGCCCTGCTCGTGCCCGGCCCCGGCTCGGCGGCGCTGGAAATGGCCATCGGCAGCCTGGTGCCGCGCGGGCAGAGCATCTGCACGACCAACAACGGGTTCTTCGGGATGCGGATGATCCAGATCATCGAGAGGTATGGCATCCGCCCCTTCGTGGTATCGGCCCCCTGGGGCCAGCCCATCGACCCGGACGACATGCGGCGGCGGCTTGGAGAATGGCTCCCGCAGGCAGAGGCCGAGGGGCAGCCCATCCGGGCTGTGTCGGTCATCCACTGCGAGACGAGCACCGGCGTCCTGAACCCGCTGGAGGAGATCGCGGCGGTGGCCTATGAGTTCGGCCTGGCAGTGATCGTGGACGCTGTAGCCTCGTTTGGGGGGATGCGCCTCCCGGGGGATGCCTGGCACATCGACGCCTGCGCCAGTGTAGCGAACAAGTGTCTGGGAGCGCCGCCTGGCGTGGCGCTGCTGTCGGTCAGCCGCCGGGCGTGGGAGATGGCGGGGGCCAACCCAGCCGCGAGCGGCTGGTATCTGAACCTGAATACGTGGGACTGGTACATCAAGAACTGGGGCGACTGGCACCCCTACCCGACCACGCTGCCGACCAACAACATCATGGCAACCCTCGAAGCATTGAGGCATGTTTTTGAGGTCGGGCCGGAGGCCCACTTCGCCAGCTTCCGGCAGGCGGCGCAGCGGGTGCGTGAGGGGATGGCCGAGATGGGCTTCACCCTGTTCCCCGCTGAAGCCTACGCGGCTCCGGCGCTCAGCGCGTTGAACGTGCGCTCCGGTGTGGACATCGGCGACATGCTGCGCTACCTGCTCCACGAGCATGGGCTGATGGTGGCGGGCGGGCTGGCCGACCTGAGAGGCAAGATATTCCGCGTGGGACACATGGGCCGGGGCAAAGACCCGGCGGTGGTCGAGGCGTTGCTGGAGGCGACGCGGATGTACCTGGCCGAACACGCCCCCGCCTAGCTCCCAGATACCGGGCATCAACGGGATACGGCCTGTCAGGACACGGTGCACGCCGTGCCCTGACGTAGGGTCACGGGGGCGGGATCACCACCCGCTCGCCTCGAAGATCAGTTGCAGAAAGGCGGCGCGGTCTTCGGGCGTCATGGGGTTGGGCTGCGCCCAGTCCTCCATCAGGCCGGTGAACAACACGGTCGAGATGTGCCGCCCCTCGTACAGCACGTGCTTGTCGGCGAACATCTGCCGATTCTCAATGTAGTCCATCTGGTCAAAAAACAGGTTACCAACCCCATAGTGGATGAAGCTGCTCCCCACAAAGGCAAAGCCCTGCGGCTGGTGGGCATGGCTGCCGCTGACGATGTCCGCCCCAGCCTCAGCCAGCGCGGCGAAGTCCACGGCCTGTGCCTCGGTCGGAGTATAGCCGGGCAGCTCCCAGTATTGCACGGTGGCGATCACCAGATCGGCCTGATGATTGGCCTTGAGCGAGCGGATCGTTTCGTGGAGCCAGGCCCAGTCATCGCAGGGGGCCGCGCCGGGCGACTCGGCGGTCGCAAACGCGCCAAACGGGCCGGGATCGTTGCAGCCGACGAAGGCGATGCGCGTGCCGTCGGGCGCGCTCATGATGCGCGGCGCGCGCGCATCGTCCAGATTGCGCCCGCCGCCGTAATAGAGCATGCCGTTCGCCTCATACAGGTCGAGCGTATAGCTCAGGGCCGCCGTACCGAAGTCGTTGATATGGTTGCCGGTCAGCTCGACCACGTCCAGCCCGATGCCCTTGAGCAGCTCGAAGTTGGCCGGGTTGGAGCAGAAGCCCTCCGGGTCGCCGGTCCACTCAGGCGCGGGGCAGTCGGCGGAGAAGGCAACCTCGTTGGATGTGTGCAGGATGTCGGCCCCGTCAAAGAAGGGCTGGATGGCCTCCGCCGGATAGCCGACGCCGCGGATCTCCATCGTCTTGGCGGTTGCCCGTACCAGCGCCGTGACGCCCGTCACGACTATGGTTGTGAGGCGGGCCGGGTCGCGGTTGGCGGCGGGCCACAGCCCGCGCGATACCAGCCCGGCGGCCACCTGCTGGCCCCGGTCGCCTACTGCCTCCACACCCACCGACAGGGCGAGCGGGTATGTGTCCACATTCAGCGCGGGGTCAAGCACCGACTGGCCGTCGAGTGTAAGCGTCTTCCAGCGTGGGGTGAGCGCGTCGAAGGGCACCACGCTGATCGACGGGCGGGTTCCCCATGCCCGGTCAACCAGCGCGGCGGGTTCGACGATCTGGAGGGGCAGTGTTCCGGTGGGCGGGCCGAGCAGCGCCTCCAGCAGGGCCGTCCCGTCGGGGGTAACGATAACCTGCGGCGAGCCGCCGAAGTCAGGCAGGCCGTCCGGCGCACCGCTCTGCCAGTAGCTGGCCAGCCCGGCCCAGGTGACGCCATCCGGCACCGTGGCAAAGGGCGCGGCCAGCGCATAGACCCAGCGGGTGGTCAGGGCCGCGTCAGGGCCGGGGTTGAGCGTGATCCGGATGATGGCCGTCTCAGGCGCGGGGACTTCGACCAGCCCGGCCTCGCGCAGCGCAGGGGCGATACGGTCGAGGAGTGAGTAGGGCACGCCTGGCTGCACCCAGTAGCCCTGTGGCTCAGGGGTGGGGATGAGGGGTGTGAGGGTCGCTCCACCGGCGGCGGGCTGCACTGCCGGAGCGGAGCCGTCCCCCATGCTGCCGGAGCCGGGAGCGGTGGCAGGAAGGGGAGCCGGGAGCACGCTTCCACCCCCACAGGCGGCCAGCGCAAGGCCGACAGCAAGCCCGGGAACTGCCTGAAGAATGCCTCGCAAGGAGAGGGTGCGGCCAGCACGAGGCCGAGGGAAGCCTTTCATGGTCACCATCCCGCCGCGTAGAAGCCAAGATACTCGGCCAGGTGAGTCTGCCAGTAGACAGCATCGCTCCGGCCCGGACGGCTGGCATAGACGTGGCGGATCCCACTGGCGGAGAGCACCTCGTGCAGGGCCTTCGTCGCCACCGCATGCTCGTCCTGCTGCCCGGTGTCGAGATAGATGCTTGGGCAGGTGCGCGGATCGAGCCTGCGGGCCAGGTGAAGGGGATCGCGCCGGGCGAAGGCGTCGGGGTCGCCCAGCCCGAAGATCCAAGGCGGGCCGAGCCGCCGCTCGCCGAACAGGATCGGGCTGTGGATGCCAACCGCGCCGAAGGTCGCGGGGTGGGTGAAGGCCAGCACGGCCGCCCCCGTCGCGCCCATCGAAACGCCCGCCATGACGCGGGCGGCACGCTCGGTGCGCACCCGCAGCTTGCGCTCAACAAAGGGGATCACGTCTTCCAGCATGTAGTCGCCGTAGTCACCGTACCCGTCCAACGCGCCCTCGAAATGGCCGGGGTCGAGCCGCAGGATAGGGCCGTAATCGCCGCCGGGGTCTTCGGCGTTGATGAAGAAGCTCTTATCACCTTGCGGCATCACGCCGATGAAAGGGGGCAGCGCGCGCGCCTCGATGAGCAGATCGGCCACCTCGTGCAGGCGCAGGCACTCCGTCCAGTAGCGCTCATTCTCGCCCCAGGGGTGGAGCAGGTAGACGGCCGGATAATGGCCGCGCGACCCGTCATAGCCGGGCGGCAGGTAAATGTGCAGGCGCATCGGCCTGTAGAGCGCCCGGCTTCGCACGGTTTCGTCGATCAGCCGCCCTGGGATGGTGTCCATCGATACCCGGCAGGCCCGTCCCGCCCTTCCACCTATCCACTGCACCGGGTGAGTGTACCACACCGCGCGGCGATCTGTCAGCCTGAGGCAGAGCACAACCAAACCGCTCATTCGCGCGTATAGGAGAGGTGGAAGGTGCTCATTCAGAGAGGAATGCACGTATGCAAAGAGCAGGTTTGTTCTGGGCGCTGATTCTCATCCTCATCGGCGTGCTGCTGCTGCTCGGCAATCTGGACATTATCGACTTCGACTTCTGGCAGTTGCTGTGGCCCATCCTGCTGATCGCCCTCGGCGCGTGGGTGCTGATCGGCGCGACGCGGGGCTGGGGTGAGGCGGAAGTCCAGCGCGTCAGCGTGCCACTTGAGGGAGCCGGGACAGCCCATGTGGAAATCGATCACGGGATCGGCCCGGCCAAGCTGGTCGGCGCCACCGAGCCGGGGCAGCTCATGAGTGGGGCGTTCAGCGGCGGGCTACGCTACGAGACCCGGCGGGACGGCGCCGCGGTGCGCCTCAAGATGAGGATGGCGGAAGGGACATTCCCGCTATTCTTCCCTTGGGGGGCGTGGGGCAGGCTACGCTGGGATTTCCGGCTGAGCGGAGCCGTGCCGCTCTCGATCAAGGTCAAGGGCGGCGCGGGAATGCTCGACCTGGACATGCGCGACCTGAGCGTGACCGAGCTGAAGATGGACGGCAGCCTCGGCACAGCCACGCTGGTGATGCCTGCCCGCGCCGGGCACACCCGCGCCGAGATCGAGGGTGGGGTAGGCACGCTCTCGATCCGCATCCCGGAAGGGGTGGCGGCCCGCATCCAGACCTCGCCGGGACTGGGAACAATCACGGTCAACCGGGAACGCTTCCCGGCCAGCGGGGAACAGATATACCAGTCACCGAACTACGACACTGCCGAGAACAGGGTCGATATCCGCATCGAGGGCGGCGTTGGTACGGTGACGGTTGACTAGCATCCGGCAGACGGCTGCGGGCAGAGGCGGTCAGCCAGCGAAGCTGGCCGCCTGCTGGTAGATGGCCAGCGTTTCGGCAGCCGTGCGCGCCCAACTGAACTGTGCGGCCCGGGCTTGCGCCTGCTGGTAGATGGCCAGCGTTTCGGCAGCCGTGCGCGCCCAACTGAACTGTGCGGCCCGGGCTTGCGCCTTCTGGCGCAGAGTATGCGCCAGATCATCCTGAAGCAGCGTCGCCATGATCGCCCCGGCCATGCCGCGCGCGTCGTCTGGATCGACCAGGAACCCGGCATCGCCAACAATCTCAGGCAGTGAGGCCGCGTCGGCGGCTACGACGGGCGTGCCGCAGGCCATCGCCTCTAGCACGGGCAGCCCGAACCCCTCATACCGTGAGGGGAAGACAAAGCAGGACGCCATGCGGTACAGCGCGGGCGCATCGTCCTCGTCCACCCAGCCGATAGGGCGCACCACGTCGCTCAGATTCATCCGCTCAACCAGCGTGCGGACATCGACGAAGCGCGGTGAGCGCCCCTTTGGCAAGCGCCCGGCCAGCACCAGCGGATACTGGTCCTGCACGCCGTCACGGACGTAGGTGTAGGCTTTGAGCAGCGTCTGGACATTCTTGCGCACATCGTAGCCGCCCAGATAGAGGACATACTCATCGGGCAGGCTGTACTTGGTACGGATCGCCGCGTCGGATAGGCTGCCGGGCCGGGGATGGTACTGCTCACCAGCAGCCAGATAGATGACGTGCACCCGGTCAGGTGGCAGATGGAGACGACGCAGGATGTCAGCTCGGGATGCCTGGGAGTCGGTGATGACGGCTGCAGCGCCGCGTGCCGAGGCGGCGACTAGCCCGGTATAGAGGCGGGCCAGCGCCCCGCCCCGGTAGGCAGGCAGGGCCAGCGGGATCAGGTCGTGAATGGTGACCGCAACCGGCACCGGGCTGCGGAGCGGGCTGCCCCAGTACGGCACATGGACCAGATCGGCCCCTATCCGGCCCGCCGCCAACGGGAACAGCCGCTGCTCAAAATGCAGCTTGGCGAGGTGCCCCCTGCCCGGCAGATCGACCGGCAGGACGGCCACCGGGCCGTCCGGCGGCTCGATCGGCCAGCCGCGCGGGACAACCAGCGTGATGTGCACGCGCGGCGTCTGCCCGGCCAACGCCCCGACTAGGCGGCGCAGGTACTGCCCGCTGCCTGTGTCAGGTCGGTTCCAGAACCAGCCGTTGAGGGCAACGTGCAAGCTGGCTTGCGTGCTCAGGATGGGCGCTCCTTGGATAAGCGGGGGCAGCATGGGCGCGTGGGCGCGCGGGCGCTACTGCTGGAACATGCTGACAAGCACGATCAGGAGAATCAGGATGCCGACCGCCATACGGATCACGGCGGCCTGGTTGGCCTCATCGCCCCGGCTCTTACCGACCAGCCAGCGATCGACATGGCGGCGCAGGGGCGGGAAGGCCGACACCAGAACCAGCCCTCCAACCAGCCCAAGCCCCGCCCGCCAGCCGAACAGCGCACCCAACAGTAGGGAGACGCCAACGGCCAGAATAAGCGACTGGAGCGCACGGGCGGCAACCGGCTCCGCCGAGTTGCGGTCAGGGCGGCTGCTTGGGACGGAACGCCGCTGCGCTACCGAGCGGCCCTTCCCACCGCTTGAGCGCTGCACCGACTTCTGCCCCTCCGAGGTGCGCTTAGTAGCCATCTGGATGCACCCTATGCCAGGCCCAAGCCGTCGCCACAATGTCCTTCAGGTCAGGATAGCGAGGCCGCCAGCCAAGCTCACGCCTGATTTTATCGGCACTCGCCACCAGAATGGCCGCATCGCCGGGGCGGCGCGCCGCCTCGACGACCGGGATCGGGTGGGCGGTGACCTCACGCGCTACCGCGATCACCTCACGGTTGCTGTAGCCCTGACCGTTACCCAGATTGTACGTCAGGCAGCCGGCGGCGGCGAGCGCGTCAAGCGCGAGCACGTGCGCCGACGCCAGGTCCTCGACGTGGATGTAATCCCGGATGCAGGTGCCGTCGGGGGTCGGGTAGTCCGAGCCAAACAGCAGCAGGTGGTCGCGCTGGCCAAGCGCGACCTGAAGCGTGAGGGGGATGAGATGGGTCTCAGGCCGGTGGGCCTCGCCCCGCACGGGATGCCCGTCCGCGCCGAGCATCGCACCAGCGGCGTTGAAGTAACGCAGCGCGCAGTACCGCAGGCCGTACACCTGATGATACCAGTGTAGCATGCGTTCGATCATGAGCTTGGTTTCGGCGTAGACGTTGCTCGGCCCGGTTGGGTCGTCCTCGTGCAGGGGAGCGTCTTTGCTGGCGTACACGCCCGCCGTTGAGGAGAACACGATGCGCTCGACCTCGAACTCGACCATTGTATCCAGCAGAGTGATGGTGTTGGCTGCATTGTTGCGGAAGTACTTGCCCGGCTGCTGCATCGACTCGCCCGCCTCGATGAAGGCGGCAAAATGGGCGACGGCGTCGGGGCGGTGGGATCGGAACGCGGCAGCCAGCGTCGCCCGGTCGCCCACGTCGCCCTGGATAAAGGCTGCCCCGGCTGGTACGGCGGCGCGGTAGCCATGCACGAGGCTGTCATAGACGATGACCTCGTGCCCGGCATTCAGAAAATAGGCCGCCGTGACCGAGCCGATATAACCCGCCCCACCCACGACCAGAACCCTCACAACCCCTCCTCTAACCGGGCGAAACGCCGGAGGCAGGCATTCGGCCCGACAGGTAGCCGGTGACGAATTCCTCTGTCCGGCATGCGGCCTCCGCCTCGAATGCCTGCACCTGCTCGCGGGAGACAACTGAAAAGCACTCGGCGTCCATGCGTTCTTCGGACTGGACAATCGCCTCCATCTCGGCGGGCGTGATGCGGTTTGTCTCGGCGAACATGCGCGAGATCAGCTTCGCGCCGCCGCGCTCGACGACCGACACGACATGATCGCGCCAGTCGGCAAGGTGTCTGTCTTTGATGAACGGCAGCCAGCCGTGAGGCTCCGCCTCCCCCAGCCGGTCAATGGCCCAGCGTGGGAGACGGGCGGCAGCCCGGTACTCCAGATAGGTCATCAGGATGCCGTAGACTCGCCAGTTCGGATGCTCAATGCCCCACCGCTCACCGTTCACAAACAGGCCCGGCATCACCACCCGTTCGACCCAGGTCTGGTCCATGATCAGGTGCGAAATGTACCCGGCGACGAAGGCCGCCTGCGGCGTGCCCAGAAGGGCGGGATCACGCAGTTGGGGCCACGTCTCCAGCATGACGACCGGCGCGGGGCGGGGGTCAGAGGGCGGAATCTCGAAAAAGTGTGTCGCCTCGCGCATGTGGCCGCTGACGGCACGCACGTCCGGGCTGATGGCTCCCAGCAGGAGCGCCGACCGCGCCTCGTCGTTTGCCAACCAGGGAAAAGCCGCCTGGACGGGCGGCTGGGCCAGCAGGTCGCACACAGAGGCCATATGGGTTTGCGCGTTGGGCATGGTAACTGGATTCTACCCCGTGCAGGCGGGGAGTCAAAACAGGATGACAGGGACCAGCCACATGGCCGTGTGCCGCCCCAGGCAGCTATGTAGGAGGAAATGGGGAACTTTCCGGGTTGTGCGCCGGTGCGCAATCTGCTAGAGTTTGAGAGGCCGCTGCGGCGGAGGTGCAGACTCGCCTGCATGGACGGGCAGTTGGGCCTGGGTGTGACAGCCCGCGCGGCGGGGGTGCCTTTCAATCTGGGGGGACTTGAGGCCCCGCCTGATAATGGCCCCGGCCCCCCAAAACTGAAATGCACCTGCGCAGCGGCAGCACAGGCTGTTTATAGAGGAGGGAAGATGCCGGGCATTGGGGATATGATCCAGATCACAACCCACACCGGCGCGCCGGTCACTGCCGGAGGGATAACGGTCACGCCGCAATCGCTGGCGCTTATCATCGCGCTGCCCTTTGGGGGCTTCGTGTGGAACCAACCCATTGCGGTGCTGGTCGAGCGGGATGGCGAGATCAAGCGCGTTCCAGTGGTCGATGTCACCCGTCTGGCACTGATGGGCATGGCTGGTCTGGGCGTGGCGTTTGCCATTGCGGCTTTTGCCGCATCCGCACCGCGAGACAAAAAGGAGTGAGTCGATGGCTGATAATCTGGATGAGTCATTCAAGGCCTATTTGAGGGAAAACGAGCGCGGCCACGAAACCCTGGATAAGCTTCTGGCGGTCGCCCGGCCCAGCGCGGTCTTCAGCGAGCCGGTTCAATCCGGCGAATACACCCTCATTACCGCGTCGGAGGTCACAGCCGGGGTGGGGTTTGGCCTTGGCGGCGGCCTGATAGCCCGGACCGAGAAGGACGAGGAAGGCGACGGCCCCCAGTCGGGCTTTGGTGGGGGCGGGGGAGGGGGCGGCGGCGTGGCGGGTCGCCCGGTGGCCGTGATCACCATCAGCCCGGAGGGTGTCGAGATCGAGCCGGTGGTAGATGTGACCAAGCTGGGTATTGCCCTCTTTACGACGCTCGGCGGGATGTTCCTGATGTTCAGCCGGATGCGCAGAATAAGCCGGGGCTGATCCATCCCCCCTTGAGAGCTGCCTTTACACACCTCGCCGGGACCCCCGATTTCACCAGAAGTGTGCTGGAGGCACTTCTGGTGAAATCCCTTGCAATGGCTAAAAATCGTGTATAATTACGGCGGTGGGGCGCAACGCCCCGCCGGACTGCTTGACCTATTCACGATTTGAATATGCGGATGGTGACTATGCCGCCCGCCCCTAGAACTGAGACAAACACCATTGAGCGCCTGCTCGATTACATTGCCCTGGGACTGCTCGTTGCCGGGCCAAGCCATGGCTATGAGCTGTACCAGGATTTCGTTGAGCACTTCGGCGCGGTGTGGCAGGCCGGGCGGAGCAAGTTCTATGCCACGCTGGCCGACCTTCAGGCGGTGGGCTACCTGGACGCAACGACAGAACCGCAGGAGGGCCGTCCACCGCGCAAGGTCTACCATCTGACGGAAGCGGGCCGGGCGGCCTTTGATCGCTGGCTGGCCGAGCCGGTGCAGGCCCCGCGCGATGTGCGAGTGGCAATCCCCGTCAAGCTGCGCTTCTTTGACATGCTGGCGATCAGGGGCGCAGACAAACTGCTCAATGCACAGATCGCGTCATGCCAGGCGCGGCTGGACCGGGAGGCGAGGCGCCCTGAAGCGGGGCGCCCGGCAGAAGATGACCGGTTTGAGGACGTGCTGCATGAGTTCCGGCGCAGGCAGCTTCGGGCGATGATCGACTGGTTGAACTACTGCAAGGCACGGTTTGAACAGGCCGCTTCGGCATAACTCACGGGCTGGGTTACCACACGCTCACAAGAACACAGGACTGGCGATGAGTTCAAACACGGCGCATGGAGAGAAGTGGAAGCGGGGACTGGCGCTGCTGGCCGCCGCCGGGCTGGCGACCGCGCTGGCAGCCTGCGGCAGTCCGGCGGCACAGCAGGGGGCCTCCCCGCCCGCCAGCGACCCCGCACCGGCCACCCAGCCGGGCGAGGCTCCCCGGCCGACTGCCGATCCGCAGGGAGAAGGCCTGCCTGCGCCTCGACCTGCCACATCCACACTGGCGCAGCCGCAGCCAGGCGACCTGACGGTTTTCGCCGCTGCCGCGCTGACCGATGCCTTCACCGAGATAGGCGCTGTGTTTGAGGCCCAGAACCCCGGCACGCGTGTTGTGTTCAACTTTGCCGCGTCGTCGCAGCTTGCGACGCAGATCGTGGAGGGAGCACCCGCCGACGTGTTTGCCTCGGCCAACGAGCGGCAGATGGGCGTGGTCGTCGGGGCAGGGCATATCGCCGGGCCGACGGCGACCTTCGCCACCAACCGGATGGCGATCCTCGTGCCTGCTGACAACCCGGCCCATATCGGCGGGTTGGCCGATCTCGCCAATCCCGGCGTGCGGCTTGTGTTAGGCGCACCGGATACGCCCGTCCGCGACTACGCCAACCAAGTGTTTGAGAAGTTCGCCACCGACCCGGCCTACGGCATTCAGTATCTGGATGCCCTGACGGCTAATTTGGTATCAGAGGAGGCCAATGCCCGGCAGGTCATGGCCAAGGTGGCGCTGGGTGAGGCCGATGCAGGGATAGCCTATACATCAGATGTCACGCCGGATGTCGCCGACAAGGTGCTCCAGATAGCCATACCGGATGAGTATAATGTCACTGCTACGTACCCCATTGGAATCACCGCCCATGCGCTCCACCCGGACGCGGCGCGGGCCTTTATCGAGCTTGTTCTCAGCGACGAGGGACAGGCCATCCTTATACGCTGGGGCTTCGGGGCAGCGCCGGGAGAGTGAGCGCCTCATCCAGCCGGGCGGGCGGGTGGCCGTTAGCCTGCTGGCTGCCCTGATGTTGGCGTTGCTCTTTCTGCCGCTGCTGGCCCTCGCGATCCGGGCTGTAGGCAGCGCGGCCAGCCTGCCCGGCATGCGGGCGCTGGCGAGCCGCCCGGCGCTGGAAGCCGTCAGGCTGAGCCTGAGCACAACGGCGATCAGTGTGCTCATCATCGCCGGGCTGGGGACTCCGCTGGCCTATGTGTTCGCGCGCTACCGGTTCCCGCTCAAGCGGGTGCTGAACATGCTGGTCGAGCTGCCGATTGTGCTGCCGCCGGTGGTGGCTGGGCTGGCGCTGCTCCTGACCTTCGGGCGGCGCGGGCTGCTAGGGGAGCCTCTGGCAGCGGCTGGCCTCCAACTGCCCTTTTCAACAGCGGCGGTGGTGATCGCCCAGGTGTTCGTGGCCGCGCCGTTCTTCATCCGAGCGGCGCAGGTGCAGTTCAGGAGCATCCCGCCGGAGCTTGAGGAGGCGGCCAGCATGGACGGGGCAAGCGGCTGGCAGGTCTTCTGGCACATCATTCTGCCGCTGAGCGCGCGGGGGCTGGTCGTAGGGGTCCTGCTTAGCTGGGCGCGGGCGCTGGGCGAGTTCGGGGCGACGATCCTGTTCGCCGGGAACCTCCAGGGGCGGACGCAAACCATGCCGCTGTTTGTTTACAGCGTATTCGAGCGCGACTTTGACGCGGCGCTGTGGGCGGCGCTGCTGCTGGTGGGGGTGGCGGTGGCGGCGCTGGCGCTGGGGCGCTGGCTGGCCCGTTCCATCGATGACGGTGGCCAGCCGGAGGGACCGGCGTCGCTGTAGCCAATCGCCTCCTGCTGTCTTCTCAGGGAAAGCAAACCGGCCAGCCGCAGAGGGCTGGCCGGGTGCTTTCTGACGGGCCGTATCCCGAAGGCTGGGGTTTAGCGGCGCTTCAGGAGCGACCAACCTAGGCGGGCCGCGCCGAGCAGGCCCAGGCCAACGCCGCCGATCAGCACGGGGTTGACTGCCAGGCCGCCGGTTGCCGGGGCAACCGCCTCAATCGGGCCGAGGATGGGCAGCTCAGCCTCGCAGGGGTCCTCGTCCTTGATGGGCTGGAGGTCGCCTGCTGTCCTCGAGTCAAGGAAGACGCGCTGGCCGTCCAGGCAGTACTGGAGGACATAGACGTCATCATCGTCATCACCGCCAGCGTCGTCATCATCGCCGCTGGTGTCGTCATCGTCATCCTCGACTACGTCGTCATCATCATCCTCGACTACGTCGTCATCGTCATCCTCGATTACGTCGTCATCGTCATCAACTATATCGTCATCATCGTCATTGGCGTTATCGTCATCATCGCCAAAATCACATGGACCGTGGCTCAGGTTGAACTGGCCGCTCCAGTCCCCATAGATGTCAGCTTCGGCGTAGACAACCGGCGAGTCCAGGTTAGACGTGGTGGTATAGTGAGCCGTTCCGCCGGTGAACTTATCCAGCGGGACATTCTCGGAGTCGCCGTTCCCCCACTCCACGTAGATCGAGTCGGGCGCATTGTCCTTGTCATCGATCTGGGTAATAACAAAGTGCCATTCTTTGTCATTGCACTCATGACCATAGAGCGCCTTGGCGGTGATGGTCTTGGAGCCTTCGTCATCATCGTCATCGTCGTCATCACCTTGAGGCGGCCCTTTCTCCTCATCACGTGCCTCGATGACTCCGACAGGTTCAGCCGCCAGGGCAAAGCCGACCGGCACCACAAGGCTGATAAGGATGAATAAAGCAATGAGCTTGTACTTCAAAGACAGGTTCTTAAGATTCATCGTGTTGCGTCTCCCCATTTCGGTTTGGTTGCAGCGAAAACTGCTGAACTGATCGGCCATCAAACTGCTCAGATTTTCTGACAACATATATCTTAAATGACAATTATCATCATCACTTCAGGCTTTTGGGCTATCTGGCAGTAGCAATAGGGCCTACCGCTTAAGGACTAGGCCATATGACCAGAGGGGCGCGTTTCGCGAGGCGGCCATCGGTGCGATTTGGGAATCAGCCCTCGCCGGGCGGGTTGATCTGAGAACATTTGTTCGGTAAAATGGGGGTATGAGAAACTATCCCGCCGATCCCGTCGAGAAGCTGATGCAGGTGGGTGACCCCAACGCCTTCGAGCCGGTGGGTGACCGCCCGGCTTCAGAGCGCCCGGCGGGCAGTGCATCCGGGCTGCTCTCGTGCATCACCCACGTCACGACGCCTACCGGCAAGAAGCCCGTCCTTAAGGCGATGGTCACGACGGCCTGCGAGAAAAACTGCTTCTACTGTCCCTTCCGGGCGGGCCGCAGCCGGACGGAGCGCGTGACCTTTAAGCCGGACGAGATGGCGCTGGCCTTCGACCGGCTCCAGCGGGCCGGGCTGGTGGATGGCATCTTTCTGTCGTCGGGCATTGTCAACGGGGGTGTTGTCACCCAGGATAGGATCATCGACACGGTTGAGATCATCCGCCGCAAGTACCACTACACAGGCTACGTCCACCTGAAGATCATGCCCGGCGCGGAATACGACCAGATCGCGCGCGCCATGCAGCTCGCCGACCGGGTCTCGGTTAATCTGGAAGGCCCCACCCCGGAGCGGCTGGCGGCGCTTGCCCCCAAGAAGGACTTTTCAGCCGAGCTGCTGGAGCGCATCGAGTGGGCACACACCATCCGTCAGCAAGCCTGGGCGGATGCGCCGGGACTGGCGCGGGCCAGCATTGTGACGCAGTTTGTGGTCGGCGCAGTGGGTGATACGGACCTGGAACTGCTGAGCCTGACGGCCAGCCTGCACCGGCGGATGGGACTGGCGCGGTCCTACTACTCCCGCTTCAACCCCGTCGAGGACACACCCGTCGAGAACCATGCCCCCACCCCGCCCCTACGGGAGTTCCGGCTGTATCAGGCCAGCTTCCTGCTGCGCGACTATGGCTGGGACGTGGAAGACCTGCCCTTTGAGGGTCCGGGCAACCTGCGCCTGGACGTAGACCCCAAGCAGGCCTGGGCCGACGGCCATCTGCGCGAGTCGCCGGTGGAGGTGATGCGCGCCTCGCGGCAGGAGCTGATGCGCGTGCCGGGCATCGGACCGAAGGGGGCAGAGGCGATCCTGCGGGCGCGGCGGGCGGGCCGTCTGGCCGGGCTGGACGACCTGCGTGCACTCGGCATCCGGGGCGTTGAGCGGGCTGCGCCATACATCCTGCTCGACGGACGGCGGCCCGCTTACCAGCTTCCTCTGATCGGCTAGGTTATTGCCCCCAAACCGGTGCTGACTCAGCCGGGCAGCGGCTGTGAGGTAGCCCGCCCCCGGGCATAAAGCGCTGCCTCAGGCGCCGGGCGGGCAGCGGAACTCCCCACCCTCAAAGACGACATAATCCCGGATGGCCTGCCAGCGGTCGGCGTCCACAAGCGGTGTGGGGTGGCCCCGGTTGAGCACGGCAACGACTTCATAGCCAGCCATGACCGGGGAGCCGGGGGTACAGATGGCCAGCAGGCCCCACCCGGTGAAGCGATCATCAGCCCAGTCGAGGACGAGCAACTGATGGCCCAAGCCCGGCATCGATGCCGGGGTGAGCAGCGGGGCCACGTCGTCCCAGCGCTGGTAGGTGGGCGGCGGGCCGGGCGGGGGATCGATTTCCGGCGGAGCGACAACGACAAGCCCCGGCCTGTCCCCGGCCAACGCGAGATAGCGAACCGCCCAGCTATAGTAGAACTCCGGTGAGTGGGGGCGGGGCATCAGCAGCCACGCATCTGGCCCAGCGCGGTCGAGCAGCGCCCGCCCCCTGACTTCAAAGCCGGTCTGCGCACTCTGATCGACCAGTGGCAGGTAGGCATACAGATTCAGCGCCAGCGAAAGCACCCCCAGGCCAACCAGGGCTGCCAGATAGGCGTGCCCGACCAGCGTCCGGCCCCCGATGAGCAGAGCCTTGACCTGAGGCTGGACAAGCTCCCACAGCCGCAGTGCGCCGTAGCCGAGGAAGGGAGCAGCGCACACATAATCCGGCGTCATAAAGTCATGCCAGTCGGGGATGTTGTAGCTCACGACGAACACATACTCGGTGACGAGGCCCAGCGCCAGCGCCCAGGCCAGCTCGGCCCGGCGGCGAAACAGCTCCCACGCGCCGACGATGCCCAGCGCCGCCCCCCAAGGCATGAACTGGCGGGCGACCAGCCCGGCTGACTCCGGCAGGCGGGCGAGCACATCGCGGCGGGGCAGGGCGAACATCTGCGCCTTGAACGGGCCGCCGGTCAGGTAGTCGAGGAGTGGGCCGCTAACGTATTCGAACAGCGTGCCGGAAGGTTCGGGGCAGAAGTTGCAGAACGGCGGACCGGCTGCCGCCCGGATCGGGATGTAGAGGTACTGTGCTGCCGAAGCGGCTACGATGGCCGCCGTGTAGGCTAGGTTGCGCCTGCGCAGCAGCATCGAGCGATCCGTGATCTCCACGACGTAGAGGAAAGCAGGGAGCAGCAGGATCATGCTCACATGGTTGCCGAAGCTCAGTGCATAGACAGCCAGTGCCGCCCAGTAAGCGGCGGGCGCGCCATCTTGATGCCACGCGATCAGCAGGTAGAGCACCAGCGCGACGTAGAAGGCGTTAAGCGTATACAGTTCAGCCACGCTGGCCTGGTACCACAGGCGCGGGGCGAGCGCCAGGGCCAGCGAGGCGAAGCTGCACACGACGAGGTTCTGGGTGAGGCGATAGGTCAGCAGGAAGACCACGCCGACCGTTCCGGCAGCAAACAGGGCCGACATCAGGTTGAGGCGGTAGGCGGCGTTGGGGCCGGGCAGGATCGACATGGCCAGCCGTCCGAGCATCACGTACTGCGGGCTGCCCGGCGGGTGAATCACTCCGCCGACGAGCGACGCGATCTGAAGCTCAATGCTGTCGAGCGACGGCCCCACGCCCGGATGCAGCGTCCTCAGGTAGACGCCAAGCGCCAGCAGAGCGGTCGCCAGCGCCGCCAGCAGGACAATGCGCGGGACGGATGGTTGCCCCTTGCTCCCGGTTCCAGGCACAGAATTGCCTTCTTTCCTGTGCAGTCCTCCGCGAATCCATAACACCCGGCCCCCCCAATTGTGACGCGCGTCGCGGGTGGGGGGCAACTGGAGGCCTGCCACAGTTGCGGAGCTTCGTCGCTCTGCAGACAGGCCAATCATCCTGCCCGCCTCACCTGCGCGGATTGGTAAACGCTTCGGGCAGAACGTGGGGTACAATTAGCGCGGTAGTTCTGTCAGGCACAGGGCGCGAGAGACTATGTCATCCTCCCCCCCAGCTCCTACACTCAACGATGTACGCCGGGCGCTGAGCATCCCGGCCTTTGATCACGAACAAGCCTGGCGCCGCATGGCGCCCCGGCCCCGTGCGGTGCAGCGTCCCGATACACTGCCCGGTGAGCCGCGTCCGGCCGGGGTGCTGCTGCTCCTATACCCGCTTGGCGGTGCGCTGGGCTTTGTGCTGACACGCCGCACGGATGCCGTCGCGACCCACAAAGGGCAGATCTCGCTGCCGGGCGGCGCTCAGGAGCCGGGCGACAACTCGCCGGAACAGACGGCGCTGCGCGAGACCGGCGAGGAACTGGCTATCTACCGCGATGACATCAGCCTGCTCGGCAGGCTGACGCCCCTGTATGTTTTGGTCAGCGACTTCGTGATCCACCCCTTCGTAGGGCACATCCCCTACCGGCCAGCGTTCCGGCCCAACCTGGCGGAAGTGGCCGAAGTGATCGAGATGCCGCTTGCTACCCTGCTCGACGATGGTGTGAAGGCCAGGGAGCGCTGGATGGTGAGGGGAATGGAATTGGATGTGCCCTTCTACCGGGTTGGCGAGCATGCCATCTGGGGCGCAACGGCCACGATCCTCAGCGAGTTCGAGCACCGTTTGCGGGCGGCGCTTGGCCTGCAACGCCCCTGATCTCCCCGGCTGGGGCCTTGCCGGTTTCTTACACACCTCTGATGTTGATCTATACTGATTCCTACACAGGCCGCCGATACTCCACGCCATCAGGAAGAGGGATGGCGTTGAAATGCAGAAAATGGTTCCGGAGCTGGCCGAATCCACGATCATCCCCGGCGTTTACAAGACCCGCTCAGAGATAAGAGGGAGAGAGTAAGAATGGCATTGATAAGGCTGAACCCCGTGCGTGACATGTGGACCCTTCGTAGGGCAATGGATCGGTTGCTTGACGAGAATTGGGTGGCGGACTACAACGGCAACACCCCTGTGACGCGCCTGCCTGTGGACGCCTACAGCACTGACAACGAGATCGTCATCATGGCACCCGTTCCGGGTGTCAACCCCGAGGATGTTGAGATCACGGTTGAGGGTGAAACCCTCACCATCCGCGGCGAGATCCCGGCCCGCCTGGAGGACGTGAATTACATCTTCCGCGAGCGCTTCCACGGCCCGTTTGAGCGCGTGCTCCGGCTCAACGTCCCCATCAACGTGGATGGCATTGAGGCAACCTTCAACAACGGCCTGCTGACCGTCGTGCTGCCCAAGGCGGAGGAAATCCGGCCCAAGGTCATCAAGGTTCAGGCCAAGTAGCGACCGGCCTTCATGGGCCGCACGCTCCAAACGTGCCAGAACGACCTCGCCGGGTCACTTGCGAGGTCGTTCTTCGTTTTTGGCCCGTCTGGCCCACAAAACAGACCGGATTCTAACTATTGCGTCTGTCAGTCGGTGGCTTTTCGTCGAAAAGGGCAGGTTGACTCAGCTTTTACCTCACGATATAGTGATCCTGATGTCGGATCAACGTCAACCTCACCATTTCCCACCAGGCCAGTCGTTGGCCTTTTGTAATTAGAGAGGAGGTATGCCTGTGTTTCGCGACCTGTTCGGCACGCCCAAAACACACTCCCCCGCACCGGCGCAATCCAGGCCACCTTCCGCCCTCGGCCCGGCCCAGACCATCCTGGGGGCACGGACCCACTTTGTGGGCACTCTCACAAGCGAAGGCAACGTCCACGTAGAAGACACCTTCAAGGGCGACATCCAGGCACGGGGCAGCATCAGCCTTGGCAAAGGGGCCAGCATCGATGGCAACCTGGTCTGTGACCGGGCAATTGTCGGTGGGCTGGTCAAGGGTGACATCACAGCGCGCACGATCCTTGTGCTTTCGTCCGGGCGTGTGCTCGGCGATCTGCGCATGGAGAAGCTGATGACTGAGGACGGGGCTTTTATTCAGGGGGTTATTACCCTCGAAGAGTCCCTTTCAGCTCAGAAGGCTCCGGATGAGAAGCCAGCAGCCGCGACCCTCCAGACCCCCAGGGCGCCCTACCGCGTTGAGGCGTCCCAGTGGCGGCGCAGGTAGCCTGCGGCGCAGGTAACCTGCGGAACTCACGGTACAACAAGGCAGAACGGACCAGGGCGCAGCACGTGCGCCCTTTTTGCTGCCCGGATAGCCGACTGCCCGCCGTCCGCTATTCCCCCTCCTGACCCCGCTCCCGGTCAAAAAAGGCATAGTTGGACCGGATGTCCCCGACTAGCGCGTCTGGGACCTCCTCCCCAGGCCAAATGGCGTTGTAGGGACAGGCCGGGATGCACACCCCGCAGTCGATGCACCGGGCCGGGTCGATGTAATAATACGGCAACTCCTCCACCGGGTTGCCGGGCGCAATGCAGTCCACCGGGCAGACCGCGACGCAGCCGCCGTGCCGCATACACAGCCCGGTGATGATGTGCGTCACGGCCGATCTTCCTCGGCCAGCGTGAAGCACCATGCGCAGTATGCCTCGCCGACCGGGTCGGGCGGGCAGGCGAGGCATTCCGTCCGGATGCGCGGGTCCACTGTTCTGGCAAACTGTGAATACTCGACCAGCCCGACCGGCTTGCAGGGGAAGTCGGGCAGGCCTTTGCGCCGCCGTGCTGCCTGCACCCGGCACTCCACCATGCGGAACTCCAGCGCGCCGCCTTCCGTCCACACCGTGGTCTGCTCGTTAACGCGCGCATACAGCCGGTAGCCAAGCGCCTTTTCCAGCGCCTTCAGTCCCCCACCGGGCGGGATGCCGAAGGCCTGCATGATGCGCCGCGCCTCAGCCACCGAGAAGCGCTCCCAGGCGCGGATGTCCATCTCGATGGCCGTCTCGAGGCCGAAGCGCTCCTCCAGCGCCAGAAACCATGACCCGTCGTGCGCCAGCCAGTTCTTGGCGTACACGTCGAGCAGCTTGAGAAGTTCCGCGCGGGGCAGGCTGTCGAGGTCGATCACGTCTCCCTCCGCTCTCCCAACTGCCAGTCAGGGCGCGAACCGGACCGCCGGGGGGTAACCCGTTGTCTCAGTCGAGGCGACGTGGAACCATGTCCGCCCCGGCTTGAAGGGGATGACCCCGCCTGACCGGTCAAAGAACTGGATAAGCTCCTCCGGGTCATCCCGCCGCCATGTGACCTCGTAGCGCTGGCCATCGCGCAGCAGCACGGCTTCCCCCTCGCCAACCATCTCGACGCCCAGGCCGGGCACCTGCGCAAAGTCCGGCGCCCAGTAGTGTTCGGCCCAGATGATCACCACGTTGTCAAAGGCAAGCTGCTCGCCCGTCAGCAGGTCGATGTCAGGCGTCTGCTCTCGCCCTTCCTGCTCAAGCTGCATCTCCGTCCAGCTCAGCCAGCGCCCGCCTGCCCGGTCGTAGCGCCAGGTCTGCTGTGGCCCCCACTCCGGGTAATCGATGACCATCTCAGAGGTCGGGGAGCCACCGGGCGGGGCCGCCGGGTCAAACCTCAGCCCCTCCAGATGGGGCGGCTGGTTGAGGCCACGCTCGCTGGCCCCCTCCCAGATGTGCTCAGGGACAGCAAACAGCGTGTGGTAGTAGTCCGTCCCCGGGCGGGGAACGTCCGGTAGGCGGACCTGATAGTAGTGCTCCGGGTCTTCGCGGAAGACGCGATCCCACCATGAGCTGTTCATCAGGACACGGTACATGTCCACGCTGGCGCCTGAGATGGCGAGCAGGGCGTCGTACATGGGGACCAGGTGATCCGAGTCGATCAGGCGCGCGCTGCGCACCGACCCGACCCGCTCCGGCGCCTGGCTGTAGATGATGGCCGCCAGGCGCGTTTGCCGCCAGCCCTCCGTCTGGTACATCCAGACGTGATCGGCGAAGGACAGCCCACTCTGCGGGCGCACCTCATCCGACTCGTTGCTGACCTTGACAACGATGGGCCGTCTGTTGAGCACCGCCGGGTCATCGACAGGCAAGCCAGTCAGCGGGTTGATACCCGGTGGGAAGTCCTCCGGTCCGTAGACAGAGGCGGGCGTCTCTGCCGGGTTAGCGGTGGGAGGCGCTGCCTCCTGAGCGGGGGATGTGGGAGCAGGCTCCCTAGCGGCCGGGCTTGGCCCGGCCGTTGGAGAGGGCACTTCCGCGCTGGCTCCGCCGCGCTGGCAGGCAGCCAGAGCCAGCAGGATCATGAGTAGAGTTATCACAAACCGGGTTGACCGGCGCTTTGCCATGCTGGTTGGCCCACTCGGCTAAGGCATGAACGTGACTTCCGGCGGGAAGATGTTGGACGAGGCGACGTTAAACCAGGTTGTGCCCGGCTTAAATGGGATCACTTGCCCGCTCGCATCGAAGAACTGGATCAGGCGGGTCTTGTCGGCCCGCCGCCAGGTCACATCGTAGCGCTGCCCGTCGCGCAGCAGCACGGCCTTCCCCTCGCCGGTCAGCTCAACGCCCACCGAGTAAAGCTGGCTTGGCTCGTCCTCGATGAAATCCGCCTCGTAGTGCGGCGCGTAGAGCACAACCACGTTGTCAAAGGCGAGCGGCTCGCCGGGCGGTAGCAGGGTATCGCCATCCGGCACGTCGTTCGTCGCGCTCTCCCAGCGCCCGGATGCCGCGTTGTATGTCCAGGTCTGCTTCGGCCCGTAGCCGGGGTAGTCCACGCTGGCCTGGGTGGTCGGCTGGCCGCCGGGAGGTGGAGAGGGGTCGAAGGCCAACCCTTCAAGCGGCTGGCGCTCGTTGAGGCCCTGCTCCTCCGCCCAGCGCCAGATCTCCGCCGGAACGGCAAACAGGGTGTGCCAGGAGGCCACACCGGGGCGCGGGATATCAGGGATGCGCACCAGATACGGCGCGCCGAAGCCGAAGTCGGCGTTGACGACACGGTTCGTCCAAGGGGCGGCGCGGAGCAACTCGTGGATGCGCGGCGGCCCACCCGCATGGCGGTTGGTGCTGCCGCCAGACGTGACAAGGATGCCGCCGTACATGTCCACCAGATGCTCGATGTCGATCAGGCGCGTGCTGCGCACCGACCCGACCCGCTCCGGCGTCTGGCTGTAGATTACGGCGGTGAAGCGCGTCTGAGCAAAACCCTCCATCTGGTACATCCAGACGTGGTCAGCGAAGGCCAGCCCGCTCCAGGGCCGCACATCCTGTGATTCGTTGGATACCTTGATGAGCAGCGGGCGGCGGTCGAGCAGGGCAGGGTTATCAACCGGCAGGCCGGTCAGCGGGTTCACGTCAGGCGGGAAGCCCGTCGGGCCGTAGATGCCGGTGGGGGTGGGCGTGGCGTCCTCGGTGGCCGCCTGGTTGGGTGTCGGTGAGGCGGTCTCGGCTGCGGCGGTCGGGGTAGGCGGCACGGTGGCGGTAGCGGTCGGCGACGCGGGCGGTTCGGCCCGGCAGGCTACCAGCCCAGCCAGCAGCAGCATCACAATGATCGACAGGCGAGTTCTCATGCTTCCCTTAAACCCCTGGTCCCGGCTTACATCACGTTTGCGCCTGCCCTCAGAACATCCGGGCAGGGCGCGGTGTTCCCGTATCCGGCTGCCGCTTCTCCGGGCGGCTGCCGGTGCAGATTATACCATGCCTGCCCGCGCCTGGCTTCCCGACGCTCAGCCCCTACCTACCGCACCGCTTTCCTGCGCACGATGTCCCCTATGTCCAACTGGCGCCTGATGGTCAGTTCTTCCTGCAGGTCTTTCAGGTCCGGGCTGAAGATCTCAACCGTGTGACCACCCGGGTCTCTGAGCCGGGCCACGATCCGCCCGCGCTCGCTCCGTGTGGGCGGGCTAAGGAAGGGCACCTTGCGGTCGCTCAGTCGCTTAAAAACGGCCTTGACTTCGTCCACGTGAAAGGCCAGCGTGAGGCGCTCGGGATGGTCAAGCGGCCTGCCTCTACGGATCTCCAGCGCCGCCCCGCCGCCCTTACTGGCCAGCAGGAAAGAGTTCCTGTCCTGGGAGACGACGGCCATCTCCAGATATTCGACATACCAAGCACGCACGCGCTCGGGGTCTTCGACGTTCAGCACGATGTAGCTCAGTTCCATAACGGCTCCTCAGGCAGTTCTTCTGGCAGCTCCCGCCAGATGGTTAGACAGGCTGGTGCAGGCACAGCGCTGTCTGCAGTCCAACTCAGGCCTCGCCGGTGTAGGTGTCCAGCAACCGGGCCAGCGCCGCGCCTTTCTCGGCCAGCACCCTGCCTTCAAACGGCTGGATCTCGAACAGGTGGGGCAGGTGCTCATACAGGTCTGGCAATCCGAGGATACCCCCTATCTGCTCCCGAATCCACTTGTGATAGGCGATGGGGTAGGTTCGCCGGGCGATGAAGAGCGCCTGTAGGAAGTCGCGGAAGGCGCTGTACAGTCGATCAAATGCTTGGAAGTCCATCCCCCGCCCGGCGTACAGGGGGACGCGCTCCAGGTTGTCCAGGCAACGCCGCCGCGCAGCGCCCAACCGCTCGCGGCGCAGGGTCTCGCCATAATAAGGCAGCCACTCCTCGCGCAGCCGCTGCAGACGGCCCCCGCGCTCCCACAGCGGCACGCTGTATAGCAGGGTGTTGCCGATCTCCACCTCAAACAGGTCGGGGCCGGAGAACCCGTCGCCCAGGCGCGGCCTGAATATCCCGTCAATGTAGGACAGGTTAACGCTGGCATACTTGCTCACGCGGCCCAGCTCTTCGAAGGCTGCTTCCGTCTCGCAGTACTCGCTCCAGCAGCGGTACAGATGCATCTCCTGGGTAGCGAGAATGTCGGGCGGCACAAGCGCCAGGATGTCCAGCGAGCTGTCTGGCGTGGCCCGCCCGCATGCGCAGGAACCGTACAGGATGACGGCATCAACCTCCGGCAGCGAGGTGAAGAACTCGACGATACTCTCGGCGACGCGTGCATGCACAGGCGTCGGGTAGACCGGTTTGAGGGCCGTGCTGCTCATTCCCGGAAGGTCCGCAGCGTTTCGAGGTAGTATTCCGGCAGGCCGATGTCGAAGCGCCGCCCGTCGATCATCAGCCCCAGGAAGCCGTCTTCCTGCCGCAGCCGGTCGAGAGCAGAGGTGAGCTGGAACTCGCCCCGCTCCCGGACGTTGTGCCGGATGTGCTCCTCCAGATAGTCGAAAATCTGGGGCTTAATGATGTACTGCCCGAACACCGTCAGGTATTCGCCCTCCGGCAGGCCCGGCACGCGCAGGTTGGTGCGCGCGTAGTCCACCGTTGGCTTTTCGGCGAACTCGGTGATGTTTAGCACGAGCTGATCCTCAATCCACACCCCTGCCACCGTGCCAAAGTTGGCAATGGCATCCTCAGATGTGCGGCGCAGGCCGATCACGCTTGTGCCGTGCTGCTGGTAGGCTTCGATCAGTTGCTGGGCGCATGACTTCTCACCGTTCGAGCGGTAGAGGTGATCGCCCAGCATGAGCAGGAACGGCTCATCGCCCACCGCTTCCCGGGCCGTGTACACGGCATGGCCGAAGCCCTCCTGCGTGCGCTGCACGACAAACCGCACCCGCCGCCCGATCTCCAGAATGCGCTGGGCATACTCCTGGAATTGGCGCGGCAGCTTGTTATAGTTCTCAATGGTGACCTGCACGTTGAAGAACGACTCGAAGTCCTTGAGGTCGCCCTCCTGCACGATCACGATGACTTCCTCGATCCCGGCTTCCAGCGCCTCCTCAACGATCAGCAGGATGGCAGGCTTGGCCACACCATCCCGGTCAATGATGGGGAACAGCTCTTTTTTGGTTGCCTTGGAGGCCGGGAACAGTCGCGTGCCGAACCCGGCAGCGGGGATAACCGCCCGCCGCACCTTGGGCAGAGGGCGCAGTGTGAGCTTGAGGCTGGGCAGGTTCAGGTCGCGCTCAAGAATCTCGACCACAGCCTGCTGGTCAGCCTCGCTGCGGGCGATGAACTGGGCCGAACCGTCCCCCTGCGAGCCGACGCCCTTACCGCCCCAGATGTGCGGCTTAAGCGGCCCGTATGCCAGCACCCGATGCAGCACCGGGGCAGTCAGCTCCTCGGGGCAGGCGGGCGCAGCGTAGCGGTCAAAGAAGGCCTGGGCTTCGACCATCAGCTCACCGATGCGCCGGGCGTCCGAGCGGCTCACGGCCTCGGCTGCCTGCTGGACGATGCGCTTGTTGATCGGCCCCAGCAGCTCCTGCACGCCGCGCTCGATGTCATTGTCAGGGAAGGGATAGGCGCGGTTCAGCCGGGCCAGAATCTCCTTGGTATCCTTCTGCGCCTGGAGATCGACGATGACGAAATACAGCGGCTCCTTGATCTGGAGTTCCTGCGTTTCCAGCCGATCGCCGTCGAATGTCATCAGCACCGGGCGGGCGCCGAAGGCGCAGCCCTGATCCATGCGCCCGCAGCGCGAGGGGGTGGTGATCTCGCCCTGGTATGCCAGCTCCATCTCCCCGCGCAGGGTCAGCTTGAGGTCGTAAACCCGGTTGAAGGCACGGGCAGCCAGCACACAGATCGCCGCGCTGGAGGACAGCCCCTTCTTAATGGGCAGGTCCGTCTTGTAGTTATCGATGACGAGGCCCCGCACGTGGTAATGGGTGAGCACCTGGTAGGCCACCCCCGCGACGTAGCTCCAGTAGCCGCCCTTCTGTGCTTCCTCAAGCAGCGCCCTCGGCTCCATCGGGATCTCGTAGGGGCCGACGCGCTCGCCCTGAGTGGTGGTCGAGGTCAGCACCAGCGCGGTCGGGTGCGGCTCGACCTCGGCGTAAATGCCCTGGTTGGTTCCGGAAATCAGCGTGTAGCCCCGCTCAATGTCGGCGTTGATGCGCCGGTAGCCGCCGGCCCAGTCAGAATGTTCGCCAAACAAGCATACACGTCCGGGTACGAAGAGTTTCAAGGTGATGCTCCTCTACAGGTCTTTTAAGAGTCAGTTGTCCTCACTAGGCGCCCGATCTGGCTCTGTCATGGCAGCGGCAGCACCTGAGCACCGTCTGCCGGTTGGAGCGCGTAAAAGCGCGGCTCCTGGCCGGTCGCCTGGCTGTAGCGCCTGCTCACATACGCGACGAAGTCATCCACCCCATCCATCTCGGCCAGAAAGATCATACAGCCTGCCCAGCCCGCGCCGATGAAACGCCCGCCCAGACGCGCCGGGTGGCCGTGAGAAGCCTGCCACATCGCTTCGAGCGCCGGGCCGCTGGCCTCAAACAGGTCGCGTGCGCTGATGTAAGACTCGTCCATAAGTTTACCCAAGGTGGCGTTCTCCCCGGAGCGCAACGCCTGTGCGGCGGCCAGCACCCGCGCGTTCTCCTCGACGACGTGCCGCGCCCGTCGGCGGGCCGGCTCGGGGATGAGCGCCTGGTGGGCCTCCAGCGCCTCCGGCGACACATCGCGCAGCGCGCTGATACCCGGCAGCGCGGCCTGAAGGGCGCGCACCGCCTGTTCGCATTCAGCCCGCCGCTGGTTGTACCGGCTGGCGGCCAGCGAGCGCCGCGTGCCTGTCTCGGCGACGACGAGCGCCACGCTGTCCGGGAGCGGCACAGCTTCCCATTCGTGCGTGCGGCAGTCGAACAGCAGCGCATGCCCGGCCTGGCCGAAGAGACAGGCGAACTGGTCCATCAGCCCTGAGCTGACTCCAACGTATTCGTTCTCCGCCCGCTGGCAGATCCGGGCCAGCTCCATCCGCTCGACTTCCTGACCGGCAGCGTGCATCCAGGCCAGGGCGTAGGCGACTTCGACCGCCGCCGAAGAGGACAGCCCGGCGCCAATAGGCACATGGCTCGCCAGCGCCAGATGCAGGCCCGGCGTTGGCCGCCTGGCTGCCTGAAGGCTCCAGGCCACCCCGGCGGCGTAGTACGCCCACTCCGGCAGTGGAAGGCCGTCCAGTGTCCTCCGGCCTTCCAGGCCGGTCAGCCGGAAAGCGGCCTTTTCCTGCATATCCAGAGCGTGGATGGTCACCCTGGAGGTTGGCAGGCGCCGGACAGCCAGCCAGGCGTCGCGGTCGATGGCGGCGGGCAGCACCCAACCATCGTTATAGTCAGTGTGCCCGCCGATCAGGTCAACCCGGCCCGGAGCGCGCACCAGAAAGTCCGGTGCCGCGTCGGACAGCGCCCGGAACCGCTCGATAAGCTCAGCGGGGAGATGGAGAGTCAGCGGCCTGACGCCCACTTGGTCGCCCTCAGGATCGTGATGTGGCCTTGCCAGGCCGGTGTGCCTATCGCACCCGTACAGCGGCGGCGATCCCGTCACCCACCGGGATGATGATGCCCCGGAGGCGCGGGTCGTGGCTGATGCGCCAGTTGAACGCTTGGAGCGCACGCACGCCCGGCTCGGCCTGCGCCGCGTCTTCGAGGATGCGCCCGTACCAGAAGGCGTTGTGGGCCATGACCAGCCCGCCCCGGCGCACGTTCTCCAGCGCCCACTCCAGATAGGCCGGATAGCCTTCCTTGTCGGCGTCGATGAACACAGCGTCGAAGGGGCCTTCCGCGGCCAGCGCGGGCAGGTCCTCCGGCGCCCGGCCCACCCGCACCTTAGCCCGGTCGGCCAACCCAGCCCGCTCGAACGAGGCACGGGCCAGTTCGGCACGCCCGGCATCCTTCTCCAGCGTGATCAGCAAACCGTCCTCCGGCAGAACGCGGGCCATCCAGATGCTGCTGTAACCGGCCAGCGCCCCGATCTCGGCCACACGCCGCGCGCCGATGGCGGTCAGCAGGAATTGTAACACAGCTCCGCCCTCAGGCTCGATGTGAATCGGGGGCAGGCCGTGCGCGGCGCTTTCTTCGCGGATCGTGCGTAGCACCGCGTCCTCCTGGCCAAAGAGTTCATGTATGTATCCGGCCAGCGTCCCGTCACCGAGTGTGCTCATGGCAGCCATCTTCCTTCCGCCTGCGCCCCGGCAGGCCCGGCCGGGCAGGTCTCCCGCCCGTTCCTAAATCTATTCCGTTGCACCCTCCGTGTCAACGGCTGGCCCCCTGCGCCAGCCCGCCTGACGGGCTGCTTGTGCGCCCCGGTGGCGCCCTGCTGAGAGGGGAATTCGATTTGACCTCAGCGCAGCCAGGACGTTATAATCCATCTCTGCTGTCAGCCTTGATCCACCCCCTGACACGCGCCTTTTCACCCGGCCAGGCGGTGCGCTGGCCCGGCCAGGCGGTGCGCTGGCCCGCTGGTGGGGTCAAAGCCTGACACTTCAAACACACGAGCAGCCTGCGTGACCGGCAGATCGGCGGTTGCGTTACCTGAGAAAACCAATCTTGAGAGAGGAGGCAGGCGCGGGGCATCTCGCCTCTACCGGCGGACCCTGCGCTGGCAGGCAAACCATGGACGACCTGATCCGCTCTGTAGAATCCCCGGATAACCCGAACATTCCCGACCTCCACCCGGGGGACAGCGTTCGGGTCCATGCGCGCATCGTCGAAGGCGACCGCGAGCGAGTTCAGATCTTCCCCGGTACGGTGATCCGCGTCAAGCGGGGCGGCAACAATGCCAGCTTCACCGTGCGCCGGACGGCAGCGCATGGCATTGGAGTCGAACGGACTTTCCTGCTGCGCTCGCCGCGCATTGACAAGGTGGAAGTTATCCGTAGCTCGCACGTGCGGCGGGCCAAGCTCTACTTCCTGCGTGAACGGACTGGCCGCCGCGCCACACTCAAAGAGAAGCGCTGACACCCGGCTTGAGGGGCTGATTGCAAGCCACACAGGCGGCACCAAAGACGGAAGGGGGGCATCCCCCAAGGGGGACACCCCCTTAAGGGGAACACCCCCTTTTATGTTGGCGGTCATGGAGTCGCCCCCAAGCAGCTTGCGGAGAAGCGCGGAGGCGGGCACGCTGTGGCTGATACACGTCCCATCGCTTTGTTCGACTCGGGGGTCGGCGGCCTCTCGATCCTCCGCGAAGTGCGCCGCCAGCTACCTGAAGAGGATGTCCTCTACTTCGCCGACCAGGGCCACGTCCCCTATGGCCCCCGCCCGGTGGAAGAAATCCGCCACTTCGCACGCGGCATCACCCGCTTCTTCCTGGATCGCGGCGCCAAAGCGGTCGTCGTGGCCTGCAACGCGGCCTCGGCGGCCAGTTTGCACGACCTGCGACGCACCTTCCCCGACATTCCGTTTGTCGGCATGGAGCCAGCAGTCAAACCAGCCGCCTACAACACGCGCAGCGGCGCAATCGGTGTGATCACGACCAAGGCGACCTACCAGGGCGAACTGTTCGCCAGTGTGGTAAGCCGCTACGCGACCGGCGTCAGCGTCGTGACACAGGTGTGCCCGGACTTCGTCACGTTGGTTGAGGAGGGGCAGCTCGACACGCCCGCCGTGCGGGACGCGGCCCGCGTCTATCTCCAGCCGCTTCTTGAGGCGGGCATCGATCAGCTCGTCCTGGGATGCACGCATTTCCCCTTTCTGAAACCGGTGCTCAGGGAGATGCTTGGGCCGGAGGTGGAGATCGTTGACCCAAGCCCGGCCATTGCTAGGCAGGCCGGGCGGGTGACCGCCGACCGCCGCAACGCAGTCGGGCGCATGGGCCGCGTGGTGTATTTTACAAGCGGAGACCCGGCGACCTTTCACCGGCTGGCGTCCCGGCTGATGGACGAACCGGTAGCCCCCCCTCAGGTGCGGGCCGTGCGCTGGCAGGGGGACGCGGTCGTCGAGGAGGGGGCAGCCCTGTCGGGGGATTCGGTCCATTAGGGCGCGGCCTGCGCTGCTCTCCCTCAGCCCTGAGAGAGCTTGTTCTGGGAGGCGCTGGGGCCGACCAGCGTATCTTCCTTGGCAGCCTGGATGGCCTGCAGGCGCTTGCGTGCCGCAATCGCAGGCGGGTCAACCGGTAGAACCACATGAAAGATGCTGCCTGGGCAGGTCTCTTCGTCGTAGCCCGGGCTTTCCACCCAGATTCGGCCGCCGTGCCCCTCAACGATGCTCTTGGCAATCGACAGCCCCAGCCCCGGCCCGGCGCCCTTGAACTTCGTCGTACCCGTCGAGTGAAGGTTGACCGAATCCACGCGGAAGAACTTCTCGAAGATTAACTCCTGATTGGCTTTATCGATGCCGATCCCATGATCCTCAACCAGGATTCTGACGCTGACCGGGTGCCCTTCCTTATCTTTCTGATAGACCTGCCCGGTCACGTTGATCTCGCCCCCGTCGGGGGTGTACTTGATGGCGTTAGTGATCAGGTTGGTGAACACCTGAACCAGGCGCTTGTAGTCAGCGTGAACGAGGGGCAGGGAGCGAAGCCCGCGCGCGATCAGCGTCTGCCTACGCTCCTGGATGGCGTCGGCGTAGGGGTCAATCGCCGCCTTGATCACCTCCGCCAGGCTTATCTCCGCAAAGTCCAGATCCATGCTCTCAACATCGATCTCGGTCACATCCGTCAAGGCGGTGATCACGTCCGTCATCCGGCGGGTAGCGGTGCTCAGGTGGCGGGTGATCTCAAGGATGTCCTCGTCCCCCAGCGTGTGCTGCTCGGACATCTCAGCCAGCAGTTCGGAATAGGCCTGGAGCTGGGTCAGCGGCGTGCGAAGCTCGTGGGAAGCGATAGTCAAGAAGTCCGTTTTGACGGCATCCAGCCGCTCCAGACGTTCGTTTGTCGTGCTGAGGTCCTCGTTCAGGGCGCTGATCCGCTGGTTCAGCTCTCGCAGGTCGGTGACTAGGCGCGCGTTCTCCAGCGCGGCGACCGTCTGGTTGGCCAGCGCGGCGAGCAGATCGATCTCACTGCGCCGGAAGGGATCGTCGTTGCTTTTGGGGCCAACGGCCAGCAGGCCCTTAAGCTCCCCCTCGCTGATGATGGGCGCATAGATGTCCATTTCCAAGCGCCCAAAATACCGGCGCTCCTCCTCGGAGGCAGCGGCCAGACTCCTGTGATAGTCGATGTCATACTGGAGCAGAGGGCGCTTCTCGTGGACAAAGTGCGCGTAAATCGGGCTGTCGGTCGAAAGCCGCCCAGGAGATGCCGGCGCGCCCGGCCTGGCCCCTACAGGTTCCAGAATGACCTGATTGCCCTCGCGCGTAGCGAGGATCAGAAAACCGGCGCGGGTGCCCAACAGGTCATTGATGGTCTCAATAGCGGCTGCGGCCAGCCTGTCCAGGTCGAGGACGCGGCTGATGAGTTCGCTGTAGCGCTGGACGGCTCCCGCGGGGTCGGCCCCCTTGCGCTCAACCAGTTTGCCCAGCAGCCAGCGCACCAACTCCGTGATAGGCTGGAGCAGCAGAGCAGTCACAAGCGCCCACCCGACCGGACCTGCCCAGCGCTCAGGCCGCGCCGAAGGCGGGAGTCCGAAGATGATCGCTGCCGTTATGGCAGCGAAGACCAGCGCCGCGGTCACAAAGAGCAGCACGGCCCGGCTGATGGCCCAACGCACCGTCTCCCGCAGGTTCACCACGCGGTGCGCGATGACGCCATATGTGGCCCCGACCGTACCCACCAGGTGCACGCCGTAGCCGATATAGTTCCAGGGGGGGCGCAGCCAGGCGCTGACGGCGTTCCCCACCAGCAGGAAGGGCACGATAACTGACCAGTACAGGACGCGGTTGGCATACAGCGGAAGGGGTTCTCTGAGGAAAGCACGCCAGGTGAACGCGGACAGCAGCACCGCAAACACCAGCCAGCCCAACATGCCAACCTCGGCGGCGGGGGTCACCTCGGCGGCCAGCACGGCGCTTAACCAGGGCTGCAGGCTGCTCAGCGGCGGGATCGCCAGTAGCCGAGCGGCGACGATGCCCACCAACCATACGCCAGCTAGCAGGCCGGTCGCCAGGAATACCCGCCCCCCGGCGCTCAGGTAGGCCAGAGTCAGCAGGCTAGCAAAGCCGACGCTCACCGCAAAGCCCAGAAGGGCAAGAAACTGGCCGGGGAAAGAGGGCGGGAAAGCAGTCTGGCCGTGGAGGATGATGGCGTGCAGCCCCATCAGTGCGACCCAGAATGTGATGTAGACGAGCAGCCAGCTCTCGGCTGGGCTACGCCGGGCGCGTCCTCGGGAGACGATGCCCAGCAGAATGACATACACCGCAGCCAGGATCAGGGCAACGACCATGCACCCTAGCCTTCATCTTCGCCTGATTCGTCTTGCGCCCACTCGCTGCTGCCAGCCTCCTCTTCCTCCCACCCCGATGCATCGGCTTCCCCGGCCCACTGCTCGCCATCCATGCCGGGGAGCAGCTCCTGCCCTTCGGAGAGGGCGGCGGCCAGCGCCTCGTGCTCGGCCTCCAGCGCTTTGGCACGTTCGACGCGCCGGTCTTCTTCCAGCAGGGCAATCGACGCCAGATGGTCGCCGGGGGCCAAATTCATCAGTTGAACGCCCATCGTGCTGCGGCCAATGAGCGAGATGTCATCCACGCGCGTGCGCAGCGCCATCCCGCCACTGGTGATGAAGGTGACATGGTCGCCGGGCCGGATGGTGCGCGCGGCGATGATCGGGCCGGTCTTTTCGCTCCGGGAAAGCGTCTTGATGCCCAGACCGTAGCGCGACTGGCGCCGGTACTCGCTCAGCAGGCTGCGCTTGCCGTAGGCGTTGCGGGTCACGACCAGCAGTTGCCCGTTCGGGTCCCGGATGACATCCATCCCCGCCACTTCGTCGCCTCTGCGGAGCCGGATCGCGTTCACACCGGCAGCGGCCCGTCCCATTGGCCGCACCTCGCTCTCGTTGAAACGGATGGACTGTCCTTGGGCCGTCACGAGAATCAGGTCCTGGTCGCCGGTCGTCAACTTGACCCAGCCCAGCTCATCGCCCTCATCGAGCAGGATGGCGATCAGTCCGCTGGGACGGACGGCCTCAAACGCCGAGACTTCAACACGCTTGATCCGCCCCTGCCGGGTGACCATTGTGCAGTACTCGACCTCTTCAAAGCTCGGCACGGCGACCGCCGCTGTGATCCGCTCATCCGGGTCGAGCGCCAGCACGCTGAGCAGTGGGATTCCCTTGGCCGCACGTCCAGCGTCCGGTATCTGGTAGGCCTTTTCCTGGTAGACCTTGCCCTTGTTTGAGAAGAAGAGGATGCTGTCCAGCGACCCGGCAGCGAAGAGATGCTCAACCACATCCTCATCCCGGGTTGTCATGCCGGTCACGCCCTTGCCCCCTCGCCCCTGGGTGCGGTACGCTTCGGCAGGCACCCGCTTGATATAGCCCCGCCGCGTGATGAAGATCAGCACGTCCTCGTCCGGCACCAGATCGGCCTCGTCGAACTCGTCTGTGGCGTCGGGCACAACGCTGGTGCGGCGCAGGTCGCCGTATTTTTCGGCCAGACTGTTCATGTCGGTGCGGATCAGGTTCAGGACCTTCTTGGGGTGGGCCAGCAGGTCTTCCAGCTCAGCGATCCGCTCAAGCAGGGCCTGGTACTCTTCCTCGATCTTCTGCCGTTCCAGGGCTGCCAGCCGCCGGAGCTGCATATCAAGGATGGCCTGGGCCTGCTCCTCGCTCAGCTTGTAGGTGACGATCAGGCGGTTGCGGGCTTCGTCGGCATCCGGGCTTTGGCGGATCAGCCGGATGATGGCGTCCAGGTTGGCAATGGCAACCAGCAGCCCCTCCAGGATGTGCGCGCGCCTGCGGGCGCGGTCGAGTTCAAACCGCGTCCGCCGCTCGATCACGTTTCGCCGGTGGTTGATGAAATAGCGCAGAGCCGACTTGAGCGAGAGCAGGCGCGGCTCCCCGTTGACCAGGGCCAGCATCTGCACCCCAAACGTGCTCTGGAGGGGCGTGTACTTCAGCAGGCGGTTGATCACCGTCCGGGGCTGGGCGCCGCGCTTGAGTTCGATGACCATCGACATCCCCCGCCGGTCCGACTCGTCGCGCAGGTCGGAGACCATGTCCAGCCGGCCATCCCGCACCAGAGAGGCGATCCGTTCAATGACGGATGCTTTGTTGACCTGATACGGGATCTCCGTCACGACAATGCGGTAGCGGTTGCCCGGCATCGATTCGACGTGTGTCTTGGCGCGTATCACGATGCGCCCTTTGCCCGTCGCGTAGGCGTTGACGATACCCTCTGTGCCGACGATTACCCCACCCGTCGGGAAGTCGGGCGCGGTGACGTGCTGCATCAGGTCCTCAACCGAGACGCCGGCCAGCTCCTCGTCTATCTCATCGCCTTCGGGCGCAACCATGCGCTCGATCATCATATTGATGGCCGAGGCGATCTCGGACAGATTGTGCGGTGGGATGTTGGTCGCCATGCCGACGGCGATCCCGGAAATCCCGTTGAGGAGCAGGTTGGGCAGCCGGGCCGGGAGCACATCCGGTTCCTGCAGGGTGCCGTCGAAGTTGTCGATGAAGTCGATGGTATCCTTGTCGATGTCCTCGAGCAGCTCTTCAGCGATAGCGGCCATGCGAGCCTCGGTATAGCGCATGGCCGCCGGGCTGTCGCCGTCAATCGAGCCAAAGTTGCCCTGTCCATCGACCAGAGGGTAGCGCATGGAGAAGGTCTGGGCCATGCGCGCCATCGCGTCGTATACGGCGGCGTCGCCGTGCGGATGGTATTTGCCCAGTACCTCGCCAACAATGCGGGCGCTTTTCTTGTAGGGTGTGTTGGAGCGAAGGCCCATGTCGTACATCGCGTACAGGATGCGGCGGTGCACAGGCTTGAGGCCATCACGGACATCGGGGAGGGCGCGGGCGACGATGACGCTCATGGCGTAATCGAGGTACGAGTCGCGCATTTCCTCGTTGATATCAACAGGACGAACAGTACCTATATCCATTCCAGAATCTCCGGGGGCAACTTACCCGTGCATGGGGTCAATTATACTCCGGAGGGGGGGTAAATACCACGAGGCCTATCCGCCGGTGCCTTTCAATCTGGGGGGACTTGAGGCGGCGGGTTCGGCCTCGCCCCCAGACCTGGCTTACGCTCGGAGAGGGGGACCAAAGGGGGTGAAGCTCCGCGCGATAATCGCCCTGCTCCCCAAAACTGAAATATACCCTGTTGCCGCTTCGCTGGACGATGGCGGAAACGCGCAGGGCAAACGCCGGCGCTTCAAACCCCTGATGCGCCCCGACCCGGCATAAGTACAAATCCCATCATGCCAGGTGCCCAGCATGTGGTATAATTCGCCTCACATAATGGTGCCAGCCGGCCACCTCTGTGTTTCACCGGACATTACGAAGGAGGAACAACTGGATGAGCTTTGAGCGTATCGCCGTCCCCTCAGAAGGGCAGCCTGTCACATTCGCAGAGGGCAGGCTTCAGGTACCCGACAATCCGATCATTGCCTTCATCGAGGGGGACGGCATCGGCCCCGATATCATGCGTGCCTCTAAGCGCATCTGGGATGCGGCGATTGAGGCAGCCTACGGCGGGCGCCGCAAGGTGGCCTGGATGGAGATCTTCGCCGGTGAAAAGGCGGCCCGCCTGTACAACGGTGATTACCTCCCGGAAGAGACTTTTGAAGCCCTCCGCCAGTATCTGATCGGCATTAAGGGGCCGCTCACCACACCGATCGGCGGCGGTTTTCGCAGCCTGAACGTCACGCTACGCCAGGTCCTTGACCTCTACGCCTGCATCCGCCCGGTGCGCTGGTATCGGGGGGTGCCCAGCCCGCTGCGCGAGCCGGAGAAGACGGACGTGGTTATCTTCCGTGAAAACACGGAGGACGTTTACGCCGGTATCGAATATGAAGTCGGGACACCCGAACACGCCAAAGTTGACCGCTTCCTGCGGGAAGAGATGGGAGCCAAGTACTGGGAAGGTTCAGGCATTGGCATCAAACCCATCAGCGCCTTCGGGACGAAGCGGCTTGTCCGCAAGGCCATCCAGTACGCCATCGAGCGGGGGCGCGAGAGCGTCACGCTGGTCCACAAGGGAAACATCCAGAAGTACACCGAGGGCGCTTTCCGCAAGTGGGGCTACGAGCTTGCTGCCGAGGAGTTCGGCCAGTACACTGTGACCGAAGAAGAGCTGTGGGCCAAGTATGACGGCAGGCGGCCCGATGGTAAGATCGTTATCAAAGACCGCATCGCAGACATCATCTTCCAGCAACTGCTGCTCCGCCCGTCAGAGTTTGATGTGCTGGCCACCCCGAACCTCAACGGCGATTACCTCTCGGATGCGGTGGCTGCTCAGGTTGGGGGCGTAGGAATTGCCCCCGGCGCCAACATCGGCGACACGATTGCCCTGTTCGAGGCTACTCATGGGACTGCACCCAAGTATGCCAACCTGGACAAAGTCAATCCCGGGTCCTTGCTATTTTCGGGCGTTATGATGTTAGAATATATAAAATGGTGGGAGGCCGCGGAGCTTATCACAAAGGCTTACGAGGCGACGATTGCGCAGGGAATTGTAACCTATGACTTTGCGCGCCAGATGGAGGGCGCGCGCGAGGTCAAGACCTCCGAGTTTGCAACTGCTCTGATTGACAACATGGGACTCGTGTAAGCACGTTATTGCCCAAGAAGGCTGGGCGGTTCCCTTTTCAGGGGGATAGAGCCACATGACTACTCAGCCAGGTCCAGATGATCGCACGTACGACGAACTGCTGCACGATCTCCGCTACGGTTCACAGGATGAGCAGGAGGAGGCCCTTGAGCGGCTTGCCGCTGTTGGCGAAGCCGAGGCCCTCGACGCGGTGGTGGACTACCTGCGCGACCAGCCCCCCGGTTCGGTCAGTGCAGGCTTGGAGGCGCTACGCATCCTGGCCAACAAATACATGCCCGCCGACCGCTACAGCCTGGCCGAGGTTCTCATCCCTTATCTGTCAGCGGACGATTGGGGCCAGCGCCTGGCATCCGTGCGCCTGCTCAACACCTACCCGAATGAGCTGGCCATTGAGCCACTCCGCCAGCTCATCGATGAGGCGCGGGAGAAGGTATACACCGAGCGCCAGCAGCGCGCTTCGGCGGCCCGCATCCTGGCCGAGCGGACGCTGGGTGAGGCTATCATGGCGCTTGCCAACGGAGGGCGTTTGCTTGTCCTGCCGGACATGCTCGACCTGATGGAAGACCCTGCCCTTCGGGTCGTGGCGACGCGCGCGTTGGGCGTTATCGGCTCGGAGACGGAGCGCCTGCGCCTTGAAGACCTGTGCGAGGATGCCGATCCGCGTGTGCGGGATGCAGCCCAGTGGGCGCTCAGCCTGATGGACGAGCGGGCTGAGCAGTTCATTAACCCCCCGGCCGATTTCCCGGAACCGCCGCCGGACCGCCTCCACCCGGTTTACTGGGCCAACCGGCAGCTCATTGCCGACGACCGCGACGACCTTCTCCAGTTCCTCGTCACGCGCGTCGCTATCGAGCACCTGATGCTCGACCAGCTCTTCAGCGAGGGACGCGTCCCCGAAACGTGCTACATCATGGCGCGGTGCTATGAGGGTGACGTGCCGCCCCATCACAGGCAGAACGACGCCGAGATCGTAGGGGTCTGGGAATATTCGTGGCACGGGCCTGAGCTGCACCGGCTGCCGCTGGACGACGCCATCAGTCAGGCCCGCCGCCCAGGCCTGACGCTGGGGCGGGAGGCGTCGATCATCATCAGCTACCCTCAGGACCTGCCGTTTAGGGAAACGGGGCTTGTGAGCTTTGACTGCCGCTTAGGCCCGTTTTTCGGTCAGGGGTGGATTTACCGGATAACCCGCCGCGACGACGGCTGGACGTTCATCCGGCAGCGCCGCACTTGGTCGGGTTAGGTCTGTGAAACCTGGGGCCGCGCACGCGGCCTGAACCACGGAGCGCCCGCTCGATACCTGAACGATTGTCCCTGCCCCCGAAAGTCGATATAGTTGATATTAAAAGCATGATTTACAAAGTCCCGACCGCCGCTTTCCCGTGCAGCGGCTTCTGCGGGGCTGGGGCGAGAAGGAACTATCTATGAGCACCCTTGTGACCACCGTCCGGGAGATTCTTCGCTACCGAGGCCAGGAAGGACAGCTTGCCTGGCTCGGCCACCGCCTGGCGGGGCTGGGCACGCTGCTTTTCTTCCTCATTCACGTTGTGGATACCTCGCTCGTGTACTTCTGGCCGGAGGGCTACGGCCATGCCATCGCGCTCTACAAGTCTGTCCCCTTCTTGTTTGGCGAGCTGATTCTGGTGGCCGCCGTGCTCTATCACGGCGTCAACGGCCTGCGCGTCGCGCTGATGGACTGGAAACCCCGGCTGTGGCAGTACCAGCGTCATCTGACGCTGGGCACCTTCGCCCTGGTGGTGGCCCTGTACATACCGGCGTTCCTTATCATGATGAACCATATCGTGGACATCCTGGCGAGCCAATAGGAGGCATGGCTGTGGCAGTGCAGGAAAAGGCGGCTATTCACGGCGGCGCACGGGTGCAGAGCGCGCCGCTCAACCGCGCCGAAACGTTCTGGTGGCGGTTTATGCGCTGGTCGGGCGTCCTCCTGATCCCGCTTGCCTTCGGCCACCTGCTGATCGTGCACCTGATCAACAGCGTGGCCGTCATCGATTATGAATGGGTGATCGAACTGCGCTGGGCTTATCTGGGCTGGCGCATCTACGACGCCTGCCTGCTCTGGTTCGCGGGCCTGCATGGCTACCGAGGTCTGTGCTATGTGCTGAATGATTACGTGCACGACGAACGCCTTAACCGCGCCCTGAGTGTGGCTGCCATCGTGATCATGGTCGTTGTCCTGACGATGGGCAGCATCGCGCTGATCGCCACGCCGTTCCAGACCCTGGCGCAGAGGAATGCGGCGCTATGAAAACCCATCAGTTTGATGCCATCATCGTTGGCGCGGGAGGGGCGGGCCTGATGGCTGCCCTGTACGCCTCCCGTGAGGTCAGGACGGCTGTAATCAGCAAACTCTACCCCACCCGCTCGCACACCGGCGCCGCGCAGGGTGGCATCGGTGCCGCCCTCGGCAACGAGGAGGAGGATCACTGGGAGTGGCACGTCTTTGACACGGTCAAAGGCTCCGACTATCTGGCCGACCAGGACGCCGTTGAGGTGCTGTGCCGCGAGGCGATTGAAGCCGTGATCGACCTTGAGCACATGGGCCTGCCTTTCGACCGCACGCCGGAAGGCAAGATCGCGCAACGGCGGTTTGGGGGGCATACCAACAACGAGACCAGGCAGCCCGTTCGCCGCGCCTGCCACGCCGCCGACCGCACCGGCCACATGATCCTCCAGACACTCTACCAGCAGTGCATTAAGAACAACGTGACCTTCTTTGACGAGTTCCACACGGTTGACCTGATCATGAACAACGGGCAGCCCGCCGGCGTGATCGCGGTCGAGATCAGCACCGGTGAGCTGCACATCTTCCATGCCAAGGCCGTCCTGTTCGCAACGGGCGGCTGGGGCAAGGTGTGGGAGATCACGAGCAACGCCTTTACCCTGACCGGCGATGGCAACGCCATCCTGTTCCGGCGCGGCATTCCGATGGAGGACATGGAGTTCTACCAGTTCCACCCGACCGGCATCTACCGGCTGGGCATCCTGATCACCGAGGGCGTGCGCGGCGAGGGCGGCGTGCTGATCAACGGCGCAGGCGAGCGCTTCATGGAACGCTATGCGCCAACCATCAAGGACCTGGCCAGCCGGGATGTCATCTCGCGGGCCATCCATCTGGAAATCCAGCAGGGGCGCGGCATCAACGGCAGGCGCTACGTTCACCTCGACGTGCGCCCTGAGACGGTCAACCGGTATCTCGCGGCGGCGGGTGAAGACCGCCGCATCGATCGTGCCTACATCGAGAACCAGCTTCCCGACATCCTCGACTTCTGCCGTACCTATCTGGGCATCGATCCGGTCACCGAGCCGATACCCGTCCAGCCGACGGCCCACTACGCGATGGGGGGCATCCCGACCAACGTCCACGCCGAAGTGGTGATCGACGACCGGGGGACTGTCCTGCCGGGGCTGTACGCAGCGGGTGAGTGTGCCTGCGTGTCCGTGCATGGCGCCAACCGGTTGGGGACAAACTCGCTGGTGGATCTCATTGTCTTCGGGCGGCGGGGCGGGCGGGCGATGGCCGAGTACTGCAAGCGGACGGACTTCGTCCCCCTGCCGGATAACCCGGCCAGTGAGGTTGAGGCCGAGTTGGCCCGCCTGCGAAATGCCAGCGGGGGCACGCGCGTGGCCGAGATCCGCGAGAAGATGCAGGCGCTTATGTCAGACCATGTAGGCGTATTTCGCCATCAAGAAGGCATGGAAAAGGCCATCGCGGGGCTGCGCGACCTGAAGCGCCGCTTTCAGAGCGACCTGCTGATCGAGGACCGGGGCCGGGTCTTTAACTATGATGTGCTTGAGGCGTGGGAGCTGGGCGCGCTGCTCGACCTGGCCGAAGTGACGGCGGTCTCTGCGCTGGCCCGCACCGAGAGCCGGGGGGCACATTCGCGCGAAGACTACCCGGAGCGCAACGATAAAGACTGGCTCAAGCACACCCTTGCCTACCGCAAGCCCGACGGCACGATCGAACTCCGGTTCAAACCGGTTGTCATCACCAAATACCAGCCTAAGGAGCGCGTTTACTGATGGAAGTAACCCTCCGCATCCGGCGGTACAACCCCGAAAAGGATGCCCGACCCTACTGGGGCGAATACACCCTGCGAGATATTGAGCCGGTGGAGCGCGTGCTCGATCTCCTGCACCGGGTTAAGTGGTATCAGGATGGAACGCTGGCGTTGCGCCGCTCATGCGCGCACGGCGTGTGCGGCTCCGACGCCATGCGCATCAACGGCGTCAACCGGCTGGCCTGCAAGGTGCTGGTTAAAGACGTAATCAGGGGAGGCCAGGGGACTATCCAGGTTGAGCCGATTTTCGGTCTGAAGGTGATCAAGGACCTGGTGGTCGATATGGAGCCGTTCATGGAGCACTACCGCTCGGTGAGGCCCTACCTTGTGAACGATGAGGCGACGCCTGAACGGGAACGCCTCCAGTCGCCGGAGGCGCGGGCGATCTACGACGAGGGCACCAAGTGCATCCTGTGTGCTGCCTGCACGACCGCCTGCCCCGCCTTCTGGGCCAACGGCACTTATGTCGGCCCGGCGGCCATTGTTCAAGCCCACCGCTTTATCTTCGACGACCGCGACCGGGCCGCCGCCGAACGTCTGGCCATTCTGAGCGAGGGAAACGGCGTGTGGCGTTGCCGCACCATCTTTAACTGTACCTCCGCCTGCCCGCGCGGCATCCCCGTCACGCGGCTCATCGCGGAGGTTAAAGGCAGGGTTGGCAGGAGAGGGTAGCCACCCCGGCCAGCCGGATGGGGTGAGGCCGAACAGCCTCACCCTTTTGCTTCGTGTGGCTTGCCAGGATGTTCTTCTGGATGGGGCAAGCTGCAACTTTGGGCATGGTGCCACGTATATGAGTACCAGAGGCGCGTGGTTTTGATCACAGACCAAGGAGCAAGATGGAATGACCGAGAAAAAGACAAACGGCCATGAGACCCCTGAGAACGAGCAGCCTGAAGATGACATCGTCGCCGAGCTGGCGGCACTGGGCAAGAAGTTCGGCGAGGCGATTAGCATAGCCTGGCACAGCGAAGAGCGCCGCAAACTTCAGGCCGACCTTAAAGAGGGGCTGGAGCGCTTCACGGCTGAGGTGGACAGCGCCATCAAGCAGATGCGCAAGTCCGAGGTGGCTCAGAAGGTCGGGGGTGAGGTTCAGAAGGCTGCTGCCGATGTCAAGAGCGGGAAGGTGGCCGATGAACTGAGGCGGGGAACCGTGAAGGCGCTGCGGGCATTGAGCGAGGCGCTCGACCGCATGGCCAGCAGCTTCACGCCGTACGAGGAAGAGCCGAAAGAGTAGCGGCCCTGCGCCTCCAACCCCAGCATCATGCTCGACGACCGGGCGGCTCCATCCGAGCCGCCTCATGGTTAGCCGCTGTAGAGAAGCGCGCTGCCCAGACCGATCCAGTGCCGGGCCGGACGGCGAAACGCTCGTCCACGCGCCAGCCGCATACCCAGGCGATCTGCCCGCCCGCCACAAGCAGCGGCAGACGGTCGCGCCAGGCCGCCGGAATCTTCTCGTTGATCATGAAGGTGCTGACCTTCTGCGTCCCGCCCACCCCCATCGGCGCGAAGCGGTCGCCGGGCTGGCGGGTGCGCAGCATCAGGGGGCGCTGCAATCGGTCGGCGTCCAGTGGGGCGCTCCAAGGGTCGTCGAGGAGCATCTGCCATTCCGGTCCCGAACGAGGCCCCGCATATGGGTGCAGCGCGAACTGCCAGCCCGAACGCGGGAGCGGGTATACACCGGGGCCGCCCAGCTCAACGGCTGTCCCCGGCTCAAGGAGAGGCCAGTCCGGGGCGGGCGGGCGCTGACGCACACCTTTGATGACCAGCCAGTCGTAATCGACGCACAGGTGCAGCCCGCCGGGCAGCGTGGCCTGCGCGCCTGTCTCGCCGCGCTGGGCAACTCGGACTGCATCCTCAACGTGCTGAAAGCTCACATCGCGCAGATGGCGGCGCAGATGCCATGCCGCCCGCCGGATGGTCGCCCGCTGGAGCGCCAGCGGCAGGCCTCGCCAGCGCGTGCGGTCCATACACACCCTCTCGCCGGAAACCTCCACGACAACCGCCTGCCAGGCTGCCCCGGCCTGTGCCTCCAGCACCTCGTAATCCGCCGCCAGCACTGAGGCAGTGCGGTTGAGGTTGGCCCGCACGTTGGGGTTCAGCCGTTCCAGCATAGGGATAAGCTCATGCCTTAGCTGGTTGCGGAAGTAGGTCGTGTCCAGGTTGGAGCGGTCGAAACGCGGTTCAAGATGGTGGGCTGTGCTGTAGGCCCAGATGTCGGCGCGGGGAACCTCCAGAAGGGGACGGATCAGCAGGAGCGAGGCCCCGACCGGCTCCAGCAGGTGGTAGTCGCTGAGCGGGGTGACCGGCAGCATGCCGCGCAGCCCGGCCAGTCCGGCGCCGCGCAGCAGGTGCATCAGCACCGTCTCAGCCTGATCATCGGCGTTGTGGGCGACGGCGATCCGGCGCGCGCCGGATCGGATCGCGTGCTGGCCAAGCGCCGTGTAGCGCGCCTGGCGGGCCGCCTCCTCCAGCGACAGCTTCCGCTCAGCAGCCAGCCGGGGCACGTCAGCCTGCTCAACGCGGCAGGGGATGCCCCACTCGGCTGCGGTTGAGGCCACAAAGCGGGCATCCGCCGCCGCCTCACTCCCCCGGATGCGGTGATCGAGGTGTAGAACGTAAGGGGCGAGAGGCAGCCGCCCGCGTGCGCGGGCAAACAGGTGCATCAGCACCAGCGAATCGACGCCCCCCGACACGCCGACAACGACCTTCCCCGGTTCGCTGCCACCCGGCTGGCCGATTCCCATCTCGGTGAGCGTGCGGATAAAACCCGGCAGCAGGTCCATGACCCGAATTATAGCACGCCCCGGGGGCTTACATTTCAGTTTTAGGGGATCAGGGGGATCATCGCGCGGAGCCTCAAGTCCCCTCAAATTGAAAGGCACTCGTGGTGAAAAAGTGGTTGACGGCACGCGCAGAATGTGATATGTTTGTCCGAAATACCAGCAGGTAAACACAGGCAATCCAGTCATGAGCGATTTGGCGAGCTTACTCCGCCGTTCCCGTGCCCGCCGCCAGACTCCCCCCGGGGGTCCGGCTTAGTGGCGTTGCACGGCGGCAGAACAAGCCGCGGCCAGGCCAGAGCAACCCGCTTCCGGACACCCGGAAGCGGGTTTTTTGTGGCTATCCGCCGATAGCAGGCAGCGAGGTCGAAGGGAGACAGGCAAGCATGGCGATACAGGTCGGGGTCTACGGCGCGACGGGCTATACCGGGCTGGAGCTGGCCCGCCTGCTCGACGCACACCCGGAAGCTCACATCCGGTTTGCCACCTCGGAGAGTGCGGCGGGGACAAGCCTGCGCCAGAGCTGGCCGCTTGCGCCGGACATTCGGCTCATCCCGGCAGCCGAAGCGCCGCTTGGAGACGTGGACTGTGTCTTTCTGTGCCTCCCCCACACCCGCTCCGCCGCTGCCGCCGCCAGCGCGCTGGCGGCAGGGGTGCGCGTCATAGACCTCTCCGCCGACATCCGCCTGAACGATCCCCGCGTCTACGAGCAGTGGTATAAAGTCCCTCACCCCCACCCGGAACTGCTGCCCGCCCCTTACGGGCTGCCGGAGCTGTGGCGTGACGGACTGGCAGGGGCAAAAGCCATTGCCAACCCGGGCTGCTACGCGACGGCGATGCTGCTCGGCATCGTCCCTTTGGCCCGTTACGGCCTGCTCCGGCCCCACGCGCCGATTGTTGTGGACGCCAAATCAGGGGTATCCGGCGCGGGCAGGACGCCCAAGCCGCACATTCTCTTCGGCGAGGTGCACGGCAACTTCTCGCCGTACAGCATCGGGCGTAGCCATCGCCATCTGGCCGAGGTCGAGCAGATGCTCGCAACGTGCGGCATCCCGCCAGGCGCGCTGATCTTCGCCCCACACCTGCTGCCGACCGACCGGGGCATCTTGGCGACAATCTACGTGCAAGTGAGCGATATGCAGGCTGCGCGGCAGGCGTTCGAGCAGGCTTACGCGGGCGAGCCGCTGGTTGAAGTGCTGCCTGAGGGCGAGCTGGCGACGCTGGCCCACGTGGTGCGCACCCCGCGCGCCGTCCTCTCGCTCACGCCCGCAACGGAGACCACGCTGATCGTCGTCTCGGCGCTCGACAACCTGCTCAAAGGCGCGTCATCACAGGCAGTGCAGAACTTCAACCTGATGTTTGGCCTGCCCGAAGGGATGGCCCTGCTGCCGAATGTGACCCCCGTTGCCAAGCCAGGAGGATCGAAGTGAGCCAGCCACTGGTCGTTAAAGTCGGTGGGAATGATCTAGACAAGCCGGGCTTTGTCCCACAGTTTGCGCGGGCCGTCGCCGCGCAGAACCGGCGGCAGCCGTGCATTG
>FWPU01001083.1_pt1 | contig 84632 bp, 71 predicted proteins | sample 2228361 | NCBI WGS metagenome assembly FWPU01 (sample SAMEA103939777, study PRJEB20133) | metagenome | reverse complement strand
CGATTTTGGAGGTGACGGCGGTGGATTTGGGACCGGCGGGCAAGGACAATGACTTTGGTGCCGGCCGGATTGATGCCCTCGCCGCGGTGAACTATGTTACCGGTTCTGGTGGTCCGATGATTGTTTTGCGCACCGTGGCAATCCATGACTCACCACCCGGTGGTAATAACAACGGCAGGCTTGACCCGGGTGAAGAGGCGCGGTTGCGGATAACCCTGCGCAACTCCGGTGGTGCGAGCTGTAACAACACCGCGGGCGTGTTCCGTTCATTTGATAGCCGGCTGGTTGTTACCGACTCGCTGGGCACCTGGGGTGATATCCCGTCCGGCGGTGAGGCGACCAATACCAACGACCCGATTGCGGTTTCGGCAGCGAGCACAATTCCACCGGGCACGATGGTTGCCTGCACGCTTTATGTAACCGGTGATAGCGCGGACTACGCCACCAGGATTCCGATTAATTTAAGGGTCGGTGAGCCACCACCTCAGCCCGGAACGATTATCTGGGGACCGAAGGTGTGTCCGGGGATGCCCACGGACTGGGGTCTTTACGGTGTTGCCTATAACCGGCAGGATAGTCTGATTTACTGTCTGTACTTCTTCAGTTCGGTTGCCTACAAGTACACCTCGGACAGTTCGCTGCAGACGCGCGGGACGATGCCCTTGCCCGAGGACTCCTGCACCGACATCTCCTACTGCTCCTATGACAATACCTTCTGGGTGGTTGCCAATCCGTCAAAGCGGGTTTACAAGATTACCCCGACCGGTTCGGTGGTGCGCTTCTTTACCGCCAGTCAGGCGGATTACCCCTGCGGTGTGGTTGAGCACGAGGAGACCCATGAGGTTTATGTGAGCGACCGGCGCAGTTCCACCAATCAGCAGCGCATCTTTGTCTATGACACCACCGGCACCCTCCTGCGCACCATCACCCATCCGGTGACCGGCTACTATGGCACCAGATGTCTCGCACTGGACTATCGCTGTCCGGACAATACGCCATCACTGTTAAATATGTTCACCTGGTTTGATGCCAGTGGCACTGCGCTGGAGTCCTGTGCGATGGTGGAGGTCAACCGCACCAATGGCACACTGCGTAACCGGTTGCGCTTTGCCAATACCGAGTGGAATATGCGCGGGATTGAGTACGACCCCAGGGATGGCTCCTACTGGGTGACGATTATGCAGTACACATCGGGCAACAACAATATGATTCTGAAGGTGGTCGGGTTCAATATGGGTGTTACCGGTGTGGAGGAACACATCCTGCCACCGGGCAAATCCCGGCGGGTGGAGGTTTCTGCCCGACCCAACCCGACAACCGGACGGGCGGTGTTGGCGGTGAATCTCAGCGAGCCGGCAACGGTTGACATTGCGGTTTACGATAACACCGGCAGGCTGGTGAAGGGCATCGCGCGGGCAAGACCGGCAACACTGCGGAATGAGTTTGTCTGGGACGCCCGGGACGAGCACGGAAACGAGGTGGCGCGCGGGGTGTACTTCTATCGGGTAAAGACCGCAACCGATGATGTGTGGGGTAAACTGGTGCTGACCAGATAAACGGTTAAGGATAGTTCCGGTTCAGGGCTGGAAGGAGCGCTTCCTACAGCCCTGAACTTTTTTGCCAGAATTGCCTGCCGGTTGTTTCTTCGGGTTGATGGCGATTAAAGTTAGAAACCGAAAACCGGTCAGGCAGCGGTTGACAGATTCAGGGTTAAAGGTTGAGCCGGGGTTGGGGCTACCCCGGGATTAAGGGGGTAACCTGCCGCCTGTTTCGGGGTTCAAGCGGTTAATAGATTGATTTTGCAGGTGTTGGGGCGGTTTTTCTCAACCGGCGCGTGAAAATTTGTCCTTTTCTGGCTCTAATATATTAGGGGCACACATTTCCGCTTTAGGGTCTTGTTATCAGCCAGGCGGGTTGGTGCTGCTTTACTCAGGCAAGCGGTCCGCAGTTGCCCGCTGGTTGAAGTGGCGTCCAGCAGTGGCTGGTGCTGATCTGTCCTGATGAAAACGGAGGTGACGAGGGTGATGATAGGATAACCGGATAAGCGGTTGGGAGACAGCCAGTAAAAACTTGACGATAGCCGGTTTAGCAGTATATTTTGTCAGAACCGGTGGCGGTGGTGACACCGCCTGCTGGTGCCGACATAGCTCAGCCGGTAGAGCAGAGGTTTTGTAAACCTCAGGTCGGGGGTTCGACTCCCTCTGTCGGCTGAAAAATTGACGGACGGGTTCCCGAGTGGTTAAAGGGGGCAGACTGTAAATCTGCTGGCGAATGCCTACGGAGGTTCGAATCCTTCCCCGTCCATTTCTGCCTTTTTGCCCGTGGCAGGTTGCGGGCGTGGTGTAATGGTAGCACAACAGCCTTCCAAGCTGTTTGCGTGGGTTCGACTCCCATCGCCCGCTGGGTGAAAATCGGGGCTCAACCCGGTTGGCGGGAGGCAATAAAATTTTCGTTATTTAGTTATTGACAGACGGAAATTTAAGGGTATAATTGCAGAACGACGAAATTTGCCCATGTAGCTCAGTCGGAAGAGCACTTCCTTGGTAAGGAAGAGGTCGCCGGTTCAATTCCGGCCGTGGGCTGAGGAAACTGGTCGCGTTGCTCGGAGAAAAACCGGGGAGCGGATGCTTTGTTTGTAATGAAGATTTAACAGTGAAATAAGGAGGAAAGGAAAATGGCTAAGGCAAAGTTTGAACGCAAGAAGCCACATGTCAATGTCGGGACGATTGGACATGTTGACCATGGCAAGACGACATTGACATCAGCCATCACGAAGGTGCTGGCAACAAAGGGGCTTGCCACTTTTACCACCTATGACCAGGTGGCAAAGGCAAGTGAGGCGCATGGACGCCGGGATGAGACAAAGATTTTGACAATCGCGGTGTCGCATGTGGAGTATGAAAGTGAAAAGCGGCATTATGCACACATTGACTGTCCGGGTCACGCCGACTACATCAAGAATATGATTACCGGTGCGGCGCAGATGGACGGTGCGATTCTGGTGGTGTCGGCTGCAGACGGTCCGATGCCCCAGACGACCGAACATGTGCTCCTGGCACGGCAGGTTAATGTGCCGGCGATTGTGGTTTATCTGAATAAGGTGGACCTGGTTGATGACCCGGATATGATTGAACTGGTTTCTGAGGAGATCAGGGACATCTTAAATAAATACGAGTTCCCCGGAGATAAGACACCGATTATCAAGGGTAGCGCGTTGAATGCGTTGCAGGAGGATTCGGGTCCGAATGTCGACTCCATCTGGGAGTTGATCAAGGCGCTGGATGAGTTCATTCCGGAGCCGGTGCGTGAGATTGACAAGCCGTTTTTGATGCCGATTGAGGACATTTTCTCTATCACCGGCCGGGGCACGGTGGTGACCGGCAGGGTGGAGCGCGGTATCCTCAAGCCCGGTAGCGAGGTGGAGATTGTTGGGTTTGGCAAGCAGGACAGGGTGGTGGTGACGAGCATTGAGATGTTCCGCAAGATTCTGGATGAGGCACGGGCGGGCGACAATGTCGGTCTGTTGCTGCGTGGAGTTGGCAAGGATGAGGTGGAGCGCGGGATGGTTGTGGCGGCGCCGGGTTCGATCAAGCCCTACAAGAAGTTTAAGGCAGAGGTTTATGTTCTAACCAAAGAGGAAGGTGGTCGGCATACACCATTCTTCCCTGGTTACCGGCCGCAGTTTTATATCCGGACCACCGATGTCACCGGCACGGTGCAGTTGCCCCCCGGTGTCGAGATGGTGATGCCCGGGGACCATGTGACGATGGAGATTGAGTTGATCACCCCGGTGGCGCTGGAGCAGAACTCCAAGTTCGCCATCCGTGAGGGCGGTCGGACGGTGGGTGCCGGGTCGGTTGTTGAGATTATCGAGTAGGGACGATGCGTGTTTTTATTACCCTGGCGTGTACCGAGTGCAAAAGCAGGAATTACCATACCAATAAGAATAAGAAGAAGACAGAACGGCTGGAACTTAAAAAGTTCTGCCCGGCATGTCGGAAGCATACCGTCCACAAGGAGGTTAAATAGGCCAGTAGCTCTAACGGTAGAGCGGCGGACTCCAAATCCGTAGGTTGGGGGTTCAAATCCCTCCTGGCCTGGTGGAAATAAGATGAACTGGATAAAAAGAGCCCGAGGTTACATACTGGATGTGGTGGCGGAGATGAAAAAGGTGTCCTGGGCAAAACCCCGGGAGTTGTGGATAACCACGCTGGTGGTGATTGTGTTTTCGGCGGTTCTGTCGGCGTTTATCGGATTGTGTGACTTTATCTTTTCCCATCTGCTGGCGTTGATTCTGCGTTAGGAAGTGATACGCGGATGAAGAAGTTTTTTGTTGTCCATACCTACACCGGCCGGGAAAAGAAGGTGAAGGAATTGCTGGAGAAGACGGTGGCGGCGAAGGGTTTGCAGGAGTTGTTCGGCCGGGTGATGGTGCCGATGGAGCGGGTGGCGCGGGTGCGAAAGTCAAAGATTGTTACCGAGGAGCGCCGGCTCTATCCAGGTTACATCGTTGTGGAGATGGAGCCGACCGAGGCGGCGATGAAACTGGTGACATCAATTCCCGGTGTTACCCATATCCTCGGTGCCTACCGGGAGACGAAGGCGAAGAAGGAGTCGGGCGCGGATAAGGAGCCGCTTTCTCTTTCCGAGGAGGAGGTGGCGGCGATATGCGAGCAGATTGAGCGCGGGCAGGAGAAGGCACAGCCGGAGGCGCCGTTTGATAAGGGCGAGACGGTGAAGGTGACCCGGGGTCCATTCGCCGGTTTTACCGGCACGGTGGAGGAGATTATGAGTGAGCGCCGCCGGGTGAAGGTGGTTGTAACAATATTCGGGCGGCCCACACCCATTGACCTTGATTTTCTTGATGTGCAGTCGATTTAGGGAGGAGATTGATGGCTAAGAAGGTTCTGGCAGTGGTGAAATTGCAGATACCGGCAGGGCAGGCAACTGCGGCACCGCCGGTTGGTCCGGCTCTCGGACAGCATGGCGTAAATATCGCTGAATTTATCAAGGCGTTTAATGAGGCAACCCGCAAGGAGACGCCCGGGATGATTGTACCGGTGGTGGTAACAATCTATTCGGACCGGAAGTTTACCTTTGAGATCAAGAGTCCGCCGGCGTCGGTGCTTTTGAAGCAGGCGGCAGGATTGGCAAAGGGTTCGGGCGAGCCGAACCGAGCGAAGGTGGGCGTGGTTACCCGGTCGGCCATCAGGGAGATTGCCCAGCGGAAGATGAAGGATTTGAATGCGAGCGATATTGAGGCGGCAATGCGGATTATTGAAGGGACGGCGCGGTCGATGGGTTTAACGGTGGTGGAGGATAAATGAGACACAGTAAAAGGTATCAGGCTTTGAAGGAGAAGGTCGACAGGATCCGGGTTTACCCGCTTGCCGAGGCGGTGAAATTGGTAAAGGAGAATGCGAGCGCCAAGTTTGATGAGACGGTGGAGATTGCGGTCCGGCTGGGGATCGACCCGAAAAAGCAGGACCAGATGGTTGCCGGGACCGTGAGTTTACCGCACGGGACCGGAAAACAGGTGCGGGTGCTGGCTTTTGTCAAGGGTGATAAGGTGGACGAGGCGCAGGCGGCGGGTGCGGACTATGTCGGGCTGGAGGATCTGGTGGAGAAGATTAGCGGCGGCTGGACCGATTTTGATGTGGCGGTGGCGACGCCGGATGTGATGGCGGTGGTGGGACGGCTGGGAAAGATTCTCGGTCCGAAAGGGTTGATGCCCTCGCCGAAGACCCAGACCGTGACCTTTGATATCGGCGCCGCGGTCAAGGCGCTGAAGGCGGGTAGAATCAGTTACCGCACCGACAAGACCGGTAATGTCCACGCACCGGTGGGCAAGGTGTCTTTTGATGATACGAAGTTAATGGAAAATATCCGTGCCTTTATGGTTGAGTTGATCCGGAACAAGCCGGCAAGTGCCCGGGGGCAGTTTATCCGGAAGGTGGTTTTGTCTTCAACGATGGGCGTCGGGGTGCGGATTGACCCGAAGGAGTTTGTTGATTAAAAGGGGAGAGGTGAGCGATGGCAAGGAAGGAAGATAAGGCAAAGGTTATTGAGGAGTTGCGGGAAAAGGTTCGCCAGGCAAAGGCGCTTTATTTTGTTGACTTTACCGGTATCAGCGCCAATGACCTGAACGATTTCCGGCGCCGGGCGCGGCAGCGGCAGTTAAGCGTTAAGGTGGTGAAAAACACCTTGATCGAGCGGGTGCTGGAAGAGGTGGGCGCACCGGCAGGGTACCGGGAGGTGCTGCGCGGGCCGACATCGGTTGTGTTTTCTTTTGAGGACCCGGTGGCGCCGGCGCGGCTCCTGAAGGAGGTAAAAGGCGCACTGCCCGCCCTGAAATTTAAGGGCGCCTATTTTGAGGAACGGGTTTATCCAGCCGGGGAGTTTGACTTTCTGGCGAGTCTGCCGTCCAAGGATGAACTGCGTGCCGAGGTCGTGGGTGCTCTTGCCGGACCGATTTCCGGTCTGGTGCAGGTGTTGTTCGGGGTGTTGAGTGAACTGGTATGGGTTCTGGAGCAGTTACCCGGACGGAGTGAGGAAAAGGCGGCGGCGCAGTAAAAACAGGCTATGAATAGAATTGCTGCTTCTAAGCGATCAGGTAATAAAGGCGCGGAGTGCAGAAGCGCCAAATTGTTAAAAGGAGGAGAAAATGGCAGATGAAAAGATCCAGCAGTTGATTTCCACGATTGAGTCGTTGACCGTAACCGAACTGGCGGCTCTGGTGAAGGAGTTAAAGGAGAAGTTTGGCGTGACCGCACCGGCGTTTGTCGCTGGTGTTGCCGCATCCCAAGCAGCGGGTGCACCTGCCGCGGGTGAGGCAAAGGGTGAGGAAAAGACCGAGTTTACCGTCACGCTGGTTTCAGTGGGAGATAAGAAGATTCAGGTGTTAAAAGAGTTGCGGGCTTTGACCCAGCTGGGGTTGAAGGAGGCAAAGGATATTATTGACAAGACCCCCAGCGTGATCAAGGAAAATGTGAGCCGGGAAGAGGCGGAACGGATCAAAACGAAACTGGAAGAGGTGGGCGCAAAGGTGGAGATTAAGTGAGAGAAGCGCGGAAGTGCGGCAGCACAGAAGCGCAGCGATGCTTGGTTGTGCGGAAAGGTATCACACCCCGTCCATTAGGGATGCCACTTTCCCGGAGAGAGATGAGATGCCCAGATTGTGCCGGCACAATACCCCGGACTCTGGGCATCACTCTCCAGGAGAGTAATTGAAAGGGAGGCGACCTTGAAGGTTAATCAAAAGAATTTTGCCCATCGGGATACACCGCTGGCAATCCCGAGCCTGCTTTCCCTGCAACTTGATTCGTTTGCCGATTTTACCCAGGATAGCGTTCCGCCAGCCGAGCGGAAGGCGCAGGGGCTGGAGGCGGTTTTCCGGGAGATGTTCCCGATTGAGGATGAGCATAAGAACTTCCGCCTGGAATATGTGAGGTATGAGTTCGGGTCGCCGCGTTATTCTCCGGAGGAGGCACGGGCACGGGGGGTTAATTACGCCCGTCCGCTCAAGGTGATATTCCGGCTGGTGAAGAAGGGGTTTGGTAAGGATGCGGGTGAGGTGCGGGATGTGGTGGAGCAGGAGGTTTTCTTCTGTGAGTTCCCCTGGATGACCGCCAACGGGTCTTTTATCATCAACGGGGTGGAACGGGCGGTGGTGAGTCAGCTGCACCGGGCGCCCGGGGTGTATTTTACCCGGGAGGGTGAGGAGATTTCCGCCCTGCTGGTGCCGTTGCGGGGTGCCTGGTTTGAGGTGGTGATTGATAAGAACGATGTGATGTTTGTCTTGCTGGACCGGAAGCGCCGGATTCCCGCATTTACATTTTTCCGGATAATGGGCTATGAGCCCGCCGCGGTGATTCAGGCGCTGTTCCGGACGGAAAGGCGAGCGCCCCGGCCCGGTGACGTGCTGGCGGAGGATGTGAGGGACAGCGGTGGTGAGGTGGAGGCGCGTGCCGGCGAGCAGTTGAGTGAGGCGATGTGTGAATTTCTGGCGGCGCGCGGGGTTAATGAGGTTTTAGTTGTTCCGGAGGGGCAGCCGGGTTTGCGGGTTGTGGTTAACAGTATTAAGGAAGACAAGGCGACGAGCCGCGAGGATGCCATTCGCCGAATTTATTACCGGTTGCGTTCGATTGCGCCGCATTCGCTTGAGGTGGCGGAGCAGTTGATTTTAGGGACACTGTTTGATAGCCGGCGGTTTGACCTGGGCGCGGTTGGTAGATACAAGTTGAACCGGCGTTTGTTTCTGGAAAGGCGTGAGCAGGGCGGGACCGGACTCCAGCGTGAGGATGTGCTGGCGATTGTTCGTTACCTGATCCGGCTGGCAGAGGAGGCGCAGTTCGGTACATTGACCCTGCCGGCCGATTCCCAGTCCGAGCGCAATCGGTTGCTGAGGCGGCTGAAAGAGGAAAACTGCGCACCGGATGGCGAGGTCTTTGACCAGTACCGGAACCTGTTGTTGCTTAACTACTGGGACCTGGAAACAGCACAGCGAGCCGAGGCGGTGCTGCGCCGGGAAGGGATTAAGGCGGAATTGAACGTGTTGCGTTATCAGACCGATGATGTGGACCATCTGGGGAGCCGGCGGGTGCGCCGGGTGGGCGAACTGCTGGAAAATCAGTTCCGGCAGGCGCTCTTGCAACTGGCACAGAATATCAGAGAAAGGGCGGCATTCATTGATGATAGCCAGCTGGTGCCGCAGGAGCTGGTTAACGCCCGGGTGGTGGCGAATGCGATAATGCAATTTTTTACCCAGAACCAGTTGTGCCAGTTTATGGAGCAGACCAATCCCCTGGCGGAGCTTACTCATAAGCGGCGGGTGTCCACGCTTGGCCCGGGTGGATTGACAAAGGAGACCGCGGGGTTTGAGGTGCGGGATGTGCACTACTCGCATTACGGTCGACTCTGTCCGATTGAGACACCCGAGGGGCCCAATATCGGGTTAATCGCTACTGTGGCAACCTATTCGCGCATTGATAACTACGGGTTTATCAGTACACCCTACTGGCGGGTGGAGGACGGCCGGGTGATTATGGGCGAGGGGAAGGAGGTTTATCTAACACCGGAGGAGGAGGACCGCTACACCATTGCCCAATCGACAACGGAACTGTTGCCCGATGGCCGGTTTGCAAAGAAAGAGGTTATCTGCCGGCGCCGGGGCGATGTGATTACCGGGCCACCGGAACAGGTGGACTTTATGGATGTGTCACCGAAGCAGTTGTTTGCCCCGTCCACCGTGATGATTCCTTTCCTGGAGCATGATGATGCGGACCGGGCGTTGATGGGTGCCAATATGCAGCGACAGGCGGTGCCCCTTCTGGTGCCGCAGAAACCAATTGTGGCGACCGGGGTGGAGGGTAAGTTTGCAGCGGAGTCCGGTGCGGTGTTGCGGGCTGAGGAGGATGGGGTGGTGACCAAGGTTGATGCCCGCACGATTACGGTGCGCACCGCGACCGGTTTGAAGGAGTATCAGTTAGTTAAGTTCCGGAAGTCAAATCAGTACACCTGTTTGAGCCAGCGGCCGCTGGTGCAGCCAGGGGATACGGTGAAGAAGGGCGATATTATTGCCGATGGTCCGGCAACGGATGAGGGACAGCTGGCGCTGGGGAGAAATGTTTTGGTCGCATTTGTTCCGTGGCGGGGATACAATTATGAGGATGCGATTGTTGTTTCGGAAGACCTGTTAAAAGAGGATGCCTTTACTTCTATCCAGATTTTAGAGTTTGAGATTCAGGCACGGGAGACGCGGCTGGGTCCAGAGTTGATTACCCGGGATATCCCGGGCGCGACCGAGGAAGAGTTGAAGCATTTAGATGAGTTCGGAATTGTCCGGGTGGGCGCCGAGGTGGGACCGGGTGATATCCTGGTGGGACGAATTACCCCGAAGGGTGAGACCGACTATACGCCGGAGGAGCGGCTGTTACGGGCGATATTCGGGGAGAAGGCGGCGAATGTGCGGGACACCTCGTTGAGAGTTGAGCCCGGGGTGTTCGGGACGGTGATTGACCGCCGGATTCTATCCCGGAAGATAAACGACCCGTTGACCCGGCGGCTGGAGAAGGAAAGGGTTGCCGAGGCAAATCACAAGTTTGAGTTGAAGAGGCAGTTTTTGACCGAGCGCCGGGATGAGAAGTTGCGGGCGATTCTGCGCGGGCACAAGGCGGCGGCAAATGCGAAGACGAGAAGCGGTCGGGTGGTGCATAAGGCCGGACTGGTAATGGATGATGAGTTTTTCAATTCCGAGGACTTTTCCAGCGTGGTCAATTTCACCCAGCTGGTGGGCAGTCCGAAGTTGCAGGAACAGGTGCAGGCGATTCTTGATGAGTACAAGCGGGAGGTTGCGGTTGCCGAGAAAGAAAGGGATGACGAGGTGGAACGGGTGGCAAGGGGCGACGAGTTGCCCCACGGGGTTTTGCGCTGGGTGACGGTGTTTATTGCCCAGAAGCGAAGGCTATCGGTAGGCGATAAGATGGCGGGGCGTCATGGTAATAAAGGAGTGGTGGCGAAGATTCTGCCGAGAGAGGATATGCCGTATATTGCGGTGAGTCCGGACGGAGATGGGGTGACGGAGACAATCAAGGAGATGCGCGGGTTGCCGGTGGATATGGTGTTGAATCCGCTGGGGGTGCCGTCCCGAATGAACATTGGCCAGGTGCTGGAGGCGCATCTGGGCTGGGCAGCGAAGGTGCTGGGTTATCAGGCGGTATGCCCGGTTTTTGAGAGCGCAACACCCGAGGAGATCAGGGAAGAATTAAAGAAGGCGGGTTTGCCGGTAGAGGGAAAGATTGTCCTATATGACGGCAGAACCGGTGAGCCTTTTGCCGGTAAGGTGACGGTCGGGGTGATGTATATGATGAAGTTGATTCATATGGTGGATGATAAGATTCACGCCCGTTCGACCGGTCGGTATTCGTTGATTACCCAACAGCCGCTGGGCGGCAAGGCGCAGTTTGGCGGCCAGCGATTCGGTGAGATGGAGGTGTGGGCACTGGAGGCTTATGGTGCTGCCCATGCGTTGCAGGAGATGCTGACAATTAAGTCCGATGATGTCGAGGGGAGGAGCGCGCTTTATGAAGCACTGGCCCGGGGTAAGAATCCACCGCGGCCGAAGGCACCGGCTTCATTTATGGTGTTGATGAAGGAGTTGCAGGGGCTGGGACTGGAGGTAATGCTGGAGCGGGAGAGTAAAGGCGCAGAAGGAGATAAGGGTAAAAGTGCAGCCGGCGGGGAACCAGATGCGAGAGCAGTGCCTGCATCGGCACAACAACCCGAGGCCCAGAAGAAGAGGGGGGGGTAAATGAACGGGATGCGGGACTTTATGTTTGATTTCGATTCGTTGCGGTTAAGGATCGCTTCACCGGAGACAATCCGGCGGTGGTCATCAGGTGAGGTGTTGAAGCCAGAGACAATAAATTATCGGACCCAGAAACCGGAGAGGGACGGGCTTTTCTGTGAGCGGATATTCGGTCCGGTAAAGGATTACGAGTGCAATTGCGGGAAGTATAAGAAGGTGCGCTACAAGGGGATTGTGTGCGACCGGTGCGGAGTGGAGGTGACCAGTTCCGCGGTGCGGCGGGAGCGGATGGGGCATATTGAGCTGGTGGTGCCGGTTGCCCACACGATGTTTTATCAGGTGCCACCGTCCAAGGTCGGGTTGATGCTTGACCTTTCGATTAATGAGGTTGAGACGATTCTTAATTATGAGATTTATGTGGTGATTGAGCCCGGTAATTCACCGTACAAGAAGATGGAGTTAATTTCTGAGGAGGATTTTCGGAACGCGGTGGGGAGATACGAGGGGTTTGAGGCGGACACCGGTGCCCAGGCATTGAAAACGCTGCTTTCGCGGATAGAACTTGATGACCTTGCCGCGGACCTGCGAGCGAGAATCAAGCACGAAACCTCAAGACGGTTTGCACTTTTGCGCCGGTTAAGGGTGGTCGAGGCGTTCCGGACATCCGGTGCGAAACCGGAGTGGATGATTCTGGAGGTTCTGCCGGTAATCCCCCCAGACCTGCGGCCGCTGGTACCCCTGGAGGGCGGACGGTATGCAACTTCGGACTTGAATGACCTTTATAAGCGGGTGATTGTCCGGAACAACCGGTTGCGGCATCTGATGTCAATCAGGACACCGGAGATTATTCTTAAGAACGAAAAGCGAATGCTACAGGATGCGGTGGATGCCCTGTTCTCAAATGAGACCCGGACAAGACCGGTGCGCGGTCGGGGAAATCGGCCGTTGAAGTCGCTTTGCGAGGCGCTGCGGGGCAAGCAGGGGCGTTTTCGCCGCAATCTACTGGGGAAGCGGGTGGACTATTCCGGACGTTCAGTGATTGTTGTTGACCCGACCTTAAAACTCCACCAGTGCAGTTTGCCCAAGGAGATGGCGTTAGAGCTTTTCAAGCCGATGATTCTGCGACGGCTGGAGGAACGGAGGCTGGCAGAAAGTGAGCGCGGGGCAAAGAGCATGTATCGCCGGGAAACCCCTGAGGTGTGGGAGGTGCTGGAAGAGGTCACCAGGGAGCATCCAGTGATGTTAAACCGGGCACCAACATTGCACCGGGTGTCAATCGAGGCGTTTTTCCCGGTTCTCTCCGAGCACCGGGCGATCGGGATTCATCCTCTGGTGTGTCCACCATTTAACGCCGATTTTGATGGTGATACGATGTCGGTTCATGTTCCGGTGACGCCGGAGGGTGTTCTGGAGGCGGCGGTTTTGATTCTCTCATCCCATAATATTCTGTCACCCGCTCATGGTAAACCCTTGATGGTGCCATCCCAGGATATTGTCGCGGGTATTTATTATATCACAAAGACGAGGGGGGCGGAACCACCTAAGGATAAATTAGTGGTGTTTGATGACTTTGCCACCGTGCGGTCTGGGTACGATTTAAGGGAATTGCAATTGCACGAGTGGATTCTGTTCCGTTATCAGAGGAAGGAGTTTGTGACAACGGTGGGAAGGGTTTTATTGAACGAGGTGCTGCCTTTAGAGTTGAGGTTTGTCAATGAGGTTTTACCCAAGGATAAGATTATTAATCTAATTGACCGCTGCGTCCGAACCCTGGGAATGGATGTAACGGTGAAGTTATTAGACGATTTGAAGGATTTAGGTTTTGAGATGGCGACCCGTTCCGGGTTGTCTATCGGAATGGACGATATTGTTGTGCCCGAGGAGAAGCGGGAGATTTTGCGAGAGAGCGAGGCGGAGGTGCGGCGGGTGCAGCGGGCTTATGAGCAGGGGTTGATGACCGATTCCGAGAAGTACAATAAGGTGGTTAACACCTGGACCCTGGCGACCGCGGAGGTAGAAGAGGCGCTGATGGCGCGGTTAAGGAAAGACCAGGATGGATTTAACCCGGTCTATATCCTGATCGATTCCGGGGCGCGGGGTTCGCGCACGCAGGCAGCGCAGTTGGGCGGTATGAGGGGTTTGATGGCAAAGCCGCAGCGCCGGACCGTAGGGGAGGAAGTAATTGAGACTCCGATCAAGAGTTCTTTCAAAGAGGGTCTTTCGGTATGGGAGTATTTTATTTCCACCCACGGCGCACGGAAGGGGTTAACTGATACCGCATTGAAGACCGCGGAGGCGGGATACCTTACCCGCAGGCTGGTGGATGTGGCGCAGGATGTGGTGATAACGATGGAGGATTGTGGAACCATCGTCGGGCAGGAGGTAACCGCGCTGCGCGAGGGTGGTGATGTGATTGAGCCGCTGAGCGAGCGAATTGCCGGAAGGTTTGCCCTGGATGATATTATTAACCCGGTGTCCGGCGAGGTTATTGTCCGTGCCGGCGAGGAAATTACCGATAAGGCGGCCGAGGAGATTGAGAACAGCGGGATTGAGATGGTGCGGGTGCGTTCAGTTCTGACCTGTGAGGCGCCCTACGGGCTATGTGTCAAGTGTTACGGCAGGAATATGGCGACCGGCAGGGTGGTTGAAATTGGTGAGGCGGTTGGGATAATCGCTGCCCAGTCGATCGGCGAACCCGGAACACAGTTAACGCTGAAGACATTCCATGTTGGTGGTGTGGCGGCCCGGGTTGCGGAGCAGACCAAGGCGACCGCCCGGTTCGCCGGCAGGGTGAAGTTTGAATCTTTGCCTGTGGTGCAGAGGAGTGATGGCGAGATGGTGGCGCTGGAGCAGGGGAAGCTGATTTTAAGCGCAGGGGAGCGGATGGTGCCATTTACTGTGCCGGTGGGGGCGTTGCTGCGGGTCCGAGACGGTGAGGATGTTGAGGAAGACCATGTGCTGTTTGAGTGGGAGCCCTATTCAATTCCGCTGCTCGCACGGTCGACGGGTCGAGTGCGTTACCGGGATATCGAGCCGGGACGCACATTACGGGAGGATATTGACGAGCGAACTGAACAGCGGCAGCGGATTATCGTTGACGACCGGGAGCGGAAATTGCATCCAGCGCTGGAGATTGTGGACAGTAAAGGTAGGGTAGTCGAGACTCAGGCGTTACCCGCAGGCGCTTACTTAGTTGTGGACGATGGTGTTGAGGTTGTTGCCGGAGATGTGTTGGCACGGCTTTTGAAGGAGATGGCACGCACGAAGGATATTACCGGTGGTTTACCCAAGGTGGCGGAGTTGTTTGAGGCAAAGCATGTGAAGTCACCGGCGGTGATTTCGGAGATTGACGGAACGGTGGAGGTGGGAGAGCCAAAAGAGGGGAAACGGCTGGTCCGAGTTATCTCTGAGGGTGGAACGGTTAAGGAGTATGAGATTCCTTACGGCAAATTCCTTCTGGTGCGGACCGGGGATATGGTAAAGGCGGGTGATAAGTTATGCGAAGGTTCGGTGGACCCGCACGATGTGCTACGGGTGAAGGGATGGCTGGCGGTGCAGGAGTTTCTGACCAACCAGATTCAAGCGGTCTATCGGTTGCAGAAGGTCAAGATTAATGACAAGCATATTTCGGTAATTGTGCGTCAGATGTTGCGAAAGGTGCGGATTGAGGATGCGGGCGATAGCACCTTTATTGAGGGCGAAATTGTGGAACGTCGCCGGGTGCTGGAGGAGAATGAGCGGTTGATTAAGGAAGGAATGAAACCGGCAAGTTACCAGCCGATTTTATTGGGGATTACGCGGTCGGCGCTGCTTACCGAGAGTTTTCTGTCCGCGGCTTCGTTCCAGGAGACAACCCGGGTGCTTTCCGAGGCGGCGATACAGGGGAGACAGGATAAGTTGCGGGGGTTGAAGGAGAATGTAATTGTGGGACGTTTGATACCAGCGGGAACTGGTTTCCGGGAATTCAGTAGAATAAAGTTGGTTGTTGAGGAGGATAAGGAAAAAGAAAAGGGGCAGGAGGCAGCTTGATAGAAGAGAAGATACTGGTAGTATTCCAAATAGTGGTAAAGGAGGTTTATGCCAACGATTAATCAGTTAGTTAGAAAGCCGCGCAAGCAGGTGCGGGCACGCTCTAAGAGCCCAGCATTGAAAGGGTGTCCCCAGCGGCGGGGTGTGTGCCTGAGGGTGTACACCACAACTCCGAAGAAACCCAATTCCGCTTTGCGTAAGGTGTGCAAGGTGCGTTTGACTTCTGGTTACGAGGTGACCGCTTATATTCCGGGAGAAGGGCATAACCTGCAGGAACATTCCATCGTCTTGGTGCGGGGCGGGCGCGTTAAGGATTTGCCTGGGGTGCGGTATCATGTGGTGCGTGGTGTTTACGATTGTGCAGGTGTAGAAGGCAGGAAGCAGGCACGAAGTCAGTACGGGGTAAAGAGACCCAAGGAGTCCAAGGGGTAAAGGAGCGTTATGCCGAGACGAAGGAAGTTTAAGGTCCGCACACCAGAGCCCGACCATAAATTCAACTCGGTCCTAGTGGCAAAGTTTATCAACAAGTTGATGTGGAATGGGAAGAAGACCGTCGCCCAGAAGATTTTTTATCGGGCGCTGGAACTTGCTCAGGAGCGAACCGGCGAGGACGGCTACGCAATTTTTCAGAAGGCGATTAATAATGTTAAGCCGGTGCTGGAGGTCCGTCCACGCCGGGTTGGCGGTGCCACCTATCAGATTCCGGTTGAGGTCCCTCCCCGACGCCGGGATGCCCTGGCGATTAAGTGGCTGGTTGAGGCGGCGCGGGAACGCAGTGAATACACGATGATTGAGCGCCTCGCCGCAGAGCTGATTGATGCCAGCCGGAAGCAGGGAGCGGCGGTTAAGAAACGCGAGGATACCCATAAGATGGCGGAAGCGAACCGCGCCTTTGCCCATTACCGCTGGTAATTAAATAGTCAGCTCTGGTCTGGGTCACCACTCGCCAAGAGGGGAAAAACAGAAGCACCCGGCAATTATATGTTTTCGTCGGTGTGGGTTTTCAGGTCGAGGATATTGAGCTGGATATTGTTATTGCCCCGAAAGTTGTCCCATTCAACTGTATAACATATATCAATGTGATTTGGTGTTCCAATCTGTATGTTGACAAGTTCACTGCTGCGTTCCCAGGCGATTGCGGTAAGAACCACTTCACCGGAGCGCACCTTGAACTTCAGGTGCTGTTTGTCTCTACCAACCCGACGAGGGTAACCTACTACCTCTAACCCGAGTGAGGCAAAGACCGGTTCCGGATTCTCGGGGCCAAACGGCTCAAATTTAGCCAGGGTGGCAAGTAGTTCCTGGTTGATGTCGCCAAGCGCAGCGACGGTTGTAATGTGCAGGGTGGGGGCAAAAATGTCTTCCGGTGCTTTCAGGGCAAACTGGTTGATGGCGGTGCGAAATTGCGGGATGCTGCCCCTTTCTATTTTCAAACCGGCGGCATAGCGGTGGCCGCCGTAGGAGATGAGGTGCTGGTCGCAGGCGCGCAGTGCCGCGTAGAGGTCAAACCCTGTTACGGACCTGCCTGAACCCTTGCCAATTTTTTCTTTCAGGGTGATGAGAATACAGGGGCGCCAGAGCCTCTCCACGAGTCGGGCGGCGACGATACCGATTACCCCTTCATTCCAGTCATCGTGTTCCAGGACGATTACCCGTGGCAGTGGCGATGCCGGCACTGCTGTCGCATCAGATAGATATTCGGTTTCAATACGCTGGATTGTTTGGTTGAGAATTTTTTCTTCCAGGGTCTGGCGGATGCGATTAAGCTGGTTCAGTTCTTCCGCAATCGTTCGGGCGCGGAGTTCGTCGGTGGTGAGGAGGAGTTCCAGGGCGGGATAGGCATGGTCAACGCGGCCGGCGGCATTGATGCGGGGAGCCAGGATAAAGCCGATGTCCCGGGCGCTGAGGTTGCCGGGTTTTAAGCCTGCGGATTCGATTAATGCTTTGATACCCGGGCGGGTGGTGCGGTTTAGCGCCAGAAGTCCGAGGCGGGCGATGATTCGGTTTTCACCGATAAGCGGAACAACATCGGCGATCGTTCCAAGTCCGGCGAGATCAAGGAGGTCGATCAGTTCCTGTTTTGTCCTGCCGAAGGTGGCGAGGAGGTGCCAGGCGAGTTTGAAGGCAACACCGCAACCGGCGAGTTCGCGAAATGGGTATTGCGCGTCCGGGCGTTTCGGGTTAATAAACGCAAGCGCGGGGAAGTCAGGGGTGCCGGCGGTGGCACTGCTGATGCATTCGTGATGGTCAGTGACAATTACATCAATACCCGATTGTTTTGCCTGGGCGATGGTGGCGATGTCCGAGGAGCCGCAGTCGGTGGTGATGATGAGTTTGGTGTTGTGTGAGCGGGCAAACTGGACACCGGCGGGTGAGAAGCCATAGCCTTCGTGGTGGCGGTGCGGAAGATAGGCAAGAACCCGGGCGCCGATGTTTTTGAGTGTGGATATCAAGATGGCGGTGCCGCAGATGCCGTCAACATCGTAGTCACCGTAAATGAGAATATTTTCCCGATTTGCTATCGCTTGGCGAATTCTTTCGGTAGCGATGTCGATATCGGGCAGGGTGTCCGGTTTGTAGAGCCGGGAGGGAAGGGGGTTGAGAAATTCTTCTGCCGCGGCGGGTGTCTGACAGCCGCGCTGGTAAAGGAGTGTGGCGATGAGCGGAGAGGTGTTGAGGGCGCGGGCGAGTTCGGCTATTTCTCTTTCCGGGAGAGAGGGGATTTTCCATTGATGGGTGGAGTTTATCGCTGCCACATTAAGTTTTAGCAAACGGTCGGGATAGTGTCAATAATTGTTTTACTGACGGTAGCGGGCGAGTGCATTGAGGGCGTCGCGTGCTGCGTCGTGTTCGGGGTCAAGGTCCAGTGCCGCCTGGAGATAGACCCGGGCGGAATCAGGGTTGTTGAGGCTGATATGGACAAGTCCGAGGAGGTAGTAGGTTTCAGGGTTGGTGGGGTCGGTAGTTAGTACCTGGTGGTAGTATTCGGCAGCGAGAGGAAATTCCCGGTAGGCAATGGCGAGGCGAGCACGGGCAAGGTTGATGATTGTCCGGGCTTCGGGCTGGGTGCCGGCGGTCTGGAGCAGTATGGTGAACTCCCTTTCCGCATCCTGGAGACGGCGCATCCCGGCATAGGTCAGAATGAGGGTGTAGCGGGCAAAGATGTTTTTCGGGTCAATGGTGAGGGCGCGGTTGAGGGCATCAATTGCGGGCTGGAGTTGCTTTTTTTCCAGGTAGATGTTACCAGCCTGGGTCCAGGCTTGCGCGGCATAGGACTGGCGATTGATGGGGATGATGTTGGTGGCGATATAGATGATGATGACGACCAGGAGGGCAAGAGCGGTGCGCAGGAGTTGGCGGTTTTTAAGCATTTTGATAATGCCGGTTATGCCGGCAGCGGCAAAGATAAGTAAGGGGGGAATGACCGGTGCCCGGAGCCGGGAAAGGACATAAAAGGAAAGTGCGGAGGCGATGTGCCCGGCGATAAACAGGTAGAGGAGGAAAAGTGGTGCCGGTAGTGCCGGCACTGCTAAGGTATTGCGGCGGTGTCGCCAGGTGAAAATTATACCCAGGATGGCAAGGGCGGCGGTGATGCCGAAGTTAAGAAATGCGATTGTGAGGATACGGGAAAAGGGGCGGACGGTTTCGAAATAGTAGTTGTTGGGGATTTCGTAGTTGGACCAGAAGAGGATAAATTTGCGCAGAAGGAGTTTCACCCAGTTGCCGGGCTGGGTGATAATGAATTTTAATCCCTGCCTCAGCCAGTAGTTGGACGCCTCTGACCAGGAAAGTTCAACGCCGTTGATGATTTTCGCGGTTCTTTTTAACTGCTGGTGGGAGAATCCCAGTTGCGGGGTTAACGCGGAGCTGGGTTGCCAGGTGCCGTCGGCAGCGGGGTTGTTGCCGTAGTAGAAGTTGATGCCGGAGTGGGCGGTGAAGATGACCGGGTCCCGGGCAACAATCAGGTTGCGGACCGGGATGGTGGCGATGGTGGCGAGCGCTGTTAGGAGAAAGGGGAGGAGGTTTTTTAGGGATGCCTTTTCTTTGAAATATAGATAGAGTAACAGGAGGGGAAGGAGGATAAGAAATTCCGGGCGAGAGATGACCAAAAGCCCGAAGGAAATACCAGCCAATAACCAGCGCCACCAGCGGTTTCCGGCGTTGAGGATAAGGTCCATTGTGAGGAGGGTGAAGAATATCGTTAGTTCGACATAGAGCAGGGTGCCGGTATAGAAAATAAGCACACCGGAGATGGCGAAGCCAAGACCGGCAAAAAGGGCGGTGGTGGCGTTAAACAGTTTTTCGGTAATCCGGAACAGGAGAAAGCAGGAGATGGTGGCAAGGAGCGCCTGAAATAACTGGGCAACGATGACCTTCGGTCCGAAGAGGGCGTAGAGAAGCGCCAGGAGATAGGGATAGAGGGGCCGGAGGAAGAACACCTCACTGCCCCAGAAGTTGCCTTTGAGGATTTCCAGCGCCCAGCGGTGGTATGCCCAGGCGTCGACAATCTGGGGTGAGACGGTGGCAAAGGGCAGGTGGCGCACCTCCAGGATGAAGAGGATTCTTAAGAGAAGGGTGAGGCCGAGGGTGATAAACAGCGCGTAGTTTTTTCTTTTCCGGGTAGTGCGGATGGCCGCACTGCGGACGCTTTTTTGCCGGGGCATTATTGTTCCATATTACTGACTGGGGAGCATAAGGAGCGGGCAGGGCAGGTTGGGCAAAAGTTCGTCAGGCAGGCGAAAGTTGTGGTCGACCAGGACACTGACCGGTAAAATGATGACATCACACTGGGTGTTGTGGGCAAGGGACTGGAGGTTGTCAATTGTGCCGAGTTGCGCAACTACCGATGCCTTTATGCCTGATTTTTTCAGTTCGTCTTCCAGGCGATAGATGTCCTGCCAGCACTGTCTTTCATAATCTTCCTGCCGGACCACCTGCCGGGTTTTGCCCTCGGTGAGCGGCGGGGGGCAGGGGTTGACCGGATTGAGCGCGGTAAGCAGGACGGTGGCATCGTCCTGGCGCGCGAGTTCCATAACCAGGTGTTTTTCTTCTCGCTTTTCGCTGATGATGTAAAGAATGCGTTTGAACATATTTCTCCTTTAATTTAAGGTGCCAGTGGTGTCTGGATGAGGAGGGCGAGCGTGGCGATGAACAGTGAGACGGTCGTGATGACAATTCCCACCCGGAACCATTCGAGGAACTTGATACCGCCACCGCTTGCCCTTTCGTAGGCACCGACCGCAACCAGGTTGGCGGTGGAGCCGATCATCGTCAGGTTGCCACCGAAGCAGCCACCGAACAGTAACGCCCACCAGAGGATGGAGGCGTGGGGCAGTCCGAAGCGGGCGAGGTCTTTAATAATCGGTGCTAACGCCGCGACAATCGGCAGGTTGTCGACGAATCCCGAGAGGATGCCGCTGAACCAGAGAATCATCACGGTGCTGGGTCCAGTGAGGTCGCCACCGCGGGCAACAGTTTCTGCGGCACGGAGGACAAGGTAGCCGAGTTTGGTGGTGACACCGGTGTACTCCAGGCAGGCGGCGTTGGCAAATAAAAACATAAAGAAGAGTAGTGTCCACCAGTCAATGCCCCGTTCAATTAACATCCTGCCCCGTTCCTGTTCGTAGAATACGATGAAGCCGGTGGCGGCGAGCGCTGCGGCGACCAGGGCGGTGCCTTCGCCGAGGTGGAGCCAGAGTTCAATCCGGCGGTGCAGGGCGATTAAGGTCACGGTGATGATGAAGGTAATAATACCGGTGCGCAGTTTCACCGGGTCAATTGCGCCGAGTGTCTTTTCTAGTTCTTTTATGTCCAGGTTGTAACGGGTGCCGAAGAAGTGCCGGCGGTAGAGCAAAAGTGAAAGCAGGGCGATGAGCACCGCCGCAATGGCGGAGACCGGGGTTGCCCAGCGGAGGAAGTCCTCAAAGCTTAATCCACCGGCAAAGGCGATGTAGACACCGATCGGGTTACCCACCAGGGTCAGGGCGCTGCCGACATTGGTGGCGAAGACCAGGGAAAGGAGAAAGGGCAAAAGCGGCGCCCTGGTGCGCCGGGAGATTTCCAGGGCTAAACCAAAGGTAACCAGAATTGCCGAGATCTCGTCGGCAAACCCGCCTAAAAGAACCGAGAAGCCCATCAGGAGCAATAGCAGAAGCCAGGGCACACCCCGAACCTTTTCTATTGCCCGGACAACAATAAAGCGGAAGACACCGATGTTTTCCAGCCAGCGAACAATGACCATCATCGCCATAATGAAAAGGATGGTCGGGATGGACATAAAGCGCACCGTGGTTTCCAGGTCCATTACGCCGCTGATGAGCAGGATGCCCAGCGCGGCGGCGGCGATTGCCACCCGGAAGCGCCAGAATAAAAGGGTGCCGAAAATCATCGCCAGAAACAGGGTGACGGTGAGTTGCTGTTTGAAGAGCCAGTCGGGCTGGTTGAAGCGGATGTAGTTCAGTTCTTGATAGATGCCGGTTTCGGGCAGTTTGATTAACGGGAGCGCGATTTTCACGCCGATGAATACCAGTCCCACCAGGATGAAGAATAAAAAGAGCCGGCTGTTTCTTTTGAAGAAACTTTGGCGTGGTGGCCGGGCAATTATCCGTGATGCGGTCCGGGCATCTTTTGCCTTGAGCGCGGCAGCGCGAATGGCGTCGTTGTTCAGGGAGCGAGCGACCTCAGCGAGCAGGGCAAGGTAGAGGTTGCGGTCGCTTTCCGGTGCAAAAAGGAACACCAGCAGTCGCACCGGCTGGTGGTCAACCGCCCCCCATTCCAGGGGTACGGCCAGGCGGACGACCATAACCGCCGGTTTTTGGATGTGGTTGCTGATGACATGGGGTAAGGCGATATTGGCACCGACACCGGTGGAGCCCAGTTTTTCCCTTGCTTTTAACTCTTCAACCAGAGCAGCAGGGTCGGTAACAATCTGGGCGGCGGCGAGGCGCTCTGCCACGATTTTGAAAATTTCATCCTGACTGGTTGGCTCCGGGATGTCAACCGCCAGTTGTTGCGAGACAAACTGGTTAAGTTTAATCAACCTGTTGCTCCTTTATATGTTGAGCATCTATTTTAGCAATATATTTCTGATAGTCAAATTGCCAGGTTTCTCCTGGGGTGGTGGAGATGTGCCGGGGCTGTTGACATCACCTGTTGTTCTGGTGCGACGGCAGGTTAGGTGGAAAAACCAGGGGTGAAACCAGAATGAAATGCCGGGGTAAAGTTAAGGGCTGGCGGCAGGGTGAAAGTTGTGGCAGGAATTGGAGGTGGTTCAGATGGAGCGACAGGGGTAACAGAAGAAACCGGGCGGCGTTTTAATTGTGGGGTCGGGCTGGAAGTCAGCAAGGGCGTTGCCCTGGCGGTTAACATCAGGGCAAGCCCGGGGGCTGCTATGGGGGTAGCCCGGGGCTAGCCCCCGCTCAATTTATGCTACGGGGAGGGTTTTAAGATAACTGCCGGATAATAAATGTGTTAAGCCGCAGGTGTGGTGGTCAGGTAGCAGGCGATGTTTACATAAAAGGCAACATTCTCTCCGTGCTGGTGTCATTATCAGGGTATTTCTTTTTGAGGGGATATTGAAAAATATCAGAAGGCACCGGCGGGTCTATAAGCCGGGTTCTGTACCCATTGCTGGGCGACGGTCATTTATCTGGGACAGACGGTTGCCCGTCTGCCTCAAGCGACCTACCCGGGAATCATAATCGACCGGGCCAGTCCGATTCCCAATTTGGTCTTGCACCGGACAGGGTTTGTCCGCCCGGTGTGTCACCACACCGGGCAGTGCGCTCTTACCGCACTATTTCACCCTTACCCCGATAAACAGGGCGGTGTAGTTTCTGTGACACTTTCCGTCTGTCCGCGCCAGATTGGATGGACAGGGTTAAGTCCTTGCTCGGTCTGGCGCAGACAGCCTCGCGGTTAGCGAGTGTCCTGCCCTTTGGTGCCCGGACTTTCCTCCCCTGGCTGCGGTATTGCTCCAGCACATCCAGGGGCGACCGTCCGACCCGCCGGTATTAATATTATAAAGAAAATATCAGTTTTTGACAACGGGATGGCGATGCCGGGTTTGTCAGGCTAATTGTTTAACCGGTTATTTTTTCTTGAGGTGGCGGTGCCGCGCCTTTTTCCACTCCTCGTCTTCAATCTCCTGGCGGATTTTCTTTATCCGGTCGCGGATTTTTGCCGCCATTTCAAACTCAAGGTTTTTTGCCGCCCTTTCCATCTCCTTCTGCAAGCGGGTAATCAATTCCATCTTATCTTCTCCGGCGGTCAGGGGTTCGGGCTCATCGGCGAGGTAATCGGTTCCCCGGGCATCCGCGACCGCGGTGGTTTCCAGGACCTGTTCGGTGGTCTTCTCGATTGAACGGGGGACAATGCCGTGCTGTTCGTTGTATTCAATCTGCTTTTTCCTCCGGCGCTCGGTTTCCTTGATGGCGTTGCGGATGGAGGTGGTGATGTTGTCCGCATAGAGGATGACCTCACCGCGGACATTTCTTGCTGCCCGACCCGCAACCTGAATCAGGGAGCGGGCATCACGCAGGAACCCTTCTTTGTCCGCATCCAGCACCGCAACCAGGGACACCTCGGGCAAGTCCAGGCCCTCGCGCAGCAGGTTGATGCCCACCAGGACATCAAACTCACCCAGACGCAAGCCGCGCAGGATTTCCACCCTTTCCAGCGGCTCAATCTCGGAGTGGAGGTAGCGCACCCGGATGCCCATTTCGGTCAGGTATTCGGCGAGGTCTTCTGCCATCCTCTTGGTGAGCGTGGTGACCAGCACCCTTTCCTGGCGCTGGACCCGCTGCCGGATTTCGTTAATCAGGTCGTCCACCTGGTTGCGGGTCGGCTTGATGGTCATCTTCGGGTCAACGAGACCGGTGGGCCGGACAATCAGTTCTGCTATCCTGCCCTCGCTTTTCAACAGTTCGTAATCGCCCGGGGTCGCGGAGGTGAAGATTACCTGATTGATTAAGGTTTCAAATTCGTCAAACCGGAGCGGGCGGTTGTCCAGACAGGAGGGCAGCCGGAACCCGTAATCCACCAGGACCTGCTTGCGGGACCGGTCGCCGTTGAACATCCCCTGAATCTGGGGGATGGTGACATGGGATTCGTCAATAAACATCAAGTAGTCAGCGGGAAAGTAGTCCAGGAGGCAGTAGGGGCGTTCGCCCGGTTGCTTGCCGGTGAAGTGGCGGGAGTAGTTCTCAATCCCCGGGCAGTAACCGAACTCCTGAATCATCTCCAGGTCAAATTTTGTCCGGGTCTTGAGCCTCTGCGCCTCGAGGAGCTTGCCCTGACTTTCCAGTTCCGCAACCCGTTGCCTTAACTCCGCTTCGATTGAGCGCAACGCCCGCTGGATGCGCTCACTGGAGGTGAGGAAGTGCTTTGCCGGATACACCACCACCCGCTCCCGGCGCTCAATCAGGTCGCCGGACACCAGGTCAAAGATGGACAGCCGGGCGATGCGGTCGCCCTCAAACTCCACCCGGACGCCGTAGTCGCGATGCGCGGGATGAAACTCCACCGTGTCGCCCCGGACCCGAAAGGTTGCTCGCTTCAGTTCAAAGTCGTTGCGGGTGTACTGGAGACGCACCAGCTGGGCGAGGAGCGTATCGCGGTCAAGGTTTTTGTCCAGTTCAACAGGAAAGAGCGCCTCCTTGAACTCCCAGGGCTCGCCGAGGTTGTAGATGCACGAGACCGAGGCAACGACGATCACATCCCGGCGCTCAATCAAACTGGAGGTGGCACGCAGGCGCAACCGCTCAATCTCTTCGTTGATGGAGGCGTCCTTTTCAATGTAGAGGTCGTGTTCCGGGACATAGGCTTCGGGTTGATAGTAGTCGTAATAGGAGATGAAATACTCGACCGCATTGTCAGGGAAGAACTGCTTGAACTCACCGTAGAGCTGGGCGGCGAGGGTCTTGTTGTGCGAGATGACGATGGTGGGACGATTGAGTTCGGTAATCACATTCGCCATCACAAAGGTTTTACCCGAGCCGGTTACTCCCAGAAGGGTGGAAAATTTACTCCCGGAGCGGACAAAATTGACCAGATTCCTTATCGCCTCAGGCTGGTCACCCGCGGGCTGGAACGGCGCCCGCAGCCGGAATCTGTCGCTCACCGATAGATTGTAAACTCCGGGGTTGCGCCGGTCAAGGTGGGATTTTGTTGCGTCCGGACAGGGCGGGGTTATATTTATCTTCTGATGGTTTTTTCCATCCCCTTTTATGACCTGGTCAGCGAAAATCAGGGGTTCGCCTTTGAACTTCACCAGGCGCTGGACCGGATTATTGCCTCGGGCAGGTTTGTGCTCGGTCAGGAGGTTGCGGAACTGGAAAATGGTCTGGCGGACTATTTGGGAGTAAAGGAGGTGGTGGGTGTGAAGAGCGGGACCGATGCGCTTTATTTCGGGATGCGGGCGCTTGGTATTGGCGCGGGCGATGAGGTGATTACCACACCCTTTACATTTCCGGCAACCGTGGAGGCAATTCTGCGCACCGGTGCCCGGCCGGTGCTTGCCGATGTTGACCCGATGACCCTGTGTCTCTCACCGGAGCGCTGCCAGGAGGTAATTACCCCCAGGACCAGGGCGATTGTCCTGGTGCATCTTTTTGGTAACTGCGCGGATATGGAGCGGTTTGTCGCCCTCTGCCAGGAACATAACCTGACTTTGATTGAGGATGCGGCGCAGGCAATCGGTGCGGAATACCGGGGCAGGCGGCTGGGCAGTTTTGGTGCGGTGGCGGGTTTCAGTTTTTATCCGACGAAGAACCTCGGCGCGATTGGTAACGCCGGCGCAGTTGCCACAAATGGGGTTAAGGTTATCCCTTCCCCTTCCGCGCGGATGGATGAGATTCAGGCGGCGGTGCTGTGGTTAAAGTTACGCCGGCTGGCGGAGTGGCGGGCGCGGCGAGAATATCTGGCAAACAGGTATATTCAGGCGCTGGGCGGGCTGGTGCGGATTGTCCAGGGTGCCGATGGCTGTCTGGGTAACTTCCATCAGTTTGCCATCCGCACCCCGGAACGGGACCGGCTGCGGGAGTTTCTTGCCGGATACGGGGTTGAGACCAGGGTATATTACGAGGTGCCGGTTCACCGCCGGCCGGAGTTTGCCGGGCTTTTTGCAGGTGCGCGGTTTCCAGAAGCGGAGCGGGCGAGCGCCGAGGTGCTCTGTCTGCCGATCCGGCAAAACTTGACAGATGCCGAGCAGGAGGTCATTATCAATTTAGTAATAGATTTTTTCAGGCGTTATGGACTTGGCTGAGATTGTCGCTCCAGAACTGGCGTTTGATGCACCGCCGGTTGGCACCCAGGAGCAGTTGTTTGACCTGATTGCCGACCGGTTGCTGGCGAGCGGGATTCCGGTGGAGCATGATGAGGTGGTTGAGGGGTTCAGGAAGCGGGAGGAGTTGTGCTCGACCGGTGTCGGACACGGGGTTGCGCTGCCCCATTCGGCAATCAAGTCAATCGACCGGATTCTGGTGGTGGTGGTGCGGTTGAATCCGGCGCTGGACTGGCATGCCCGGGACAACCAGCCGGTGAATCTGGTGGTGGCGCTCATCTCACCGCCTTCGCTTTATTCGGTGTATCTGCAGGTGCTGGCGACCCTGGCACGGGCGCTGCATCTGGAGCGGGTGCGGCAACTGGCACTGGGCGCCGCGACCGCGGCGGATGCGGCACGGGTGATTTCCTTTACCGCCCAGCAGCAGTTGGAGGGTGGCGAGCCGCTTATTGAGCCGGTCTGTTAGGGCGGCTTTTTGCCCGCTGTTTTAACTCATGGACCTTCTGCTCCATTTCGGAGAAGATGTTTAAGGCTTCGGTGGCGGTTGCCGGGTCAACGGTCTGGATGGCAAAACCGGCATGGACAATCACATAATCCCCGACCTTGACCCCGGGCGTCATCACGATGGAAATCTCTCGTTTCACCCCGCCCACATCACCGACCGCCTTCTCGCCATCAATGGCAACAATCCGGGTCGGTATCGCCAGACACATTTTATCTCCCGGGTGATGCGTCCGCAGTGCCGGCACTGTAGTAACAGACCGACTGCCCTAACCGCACATTTAACCGCCGGGCAACCAGTTCACACTTGGCGGTAAGGAGGTAAAAGCCGTCCCGACCGTCGTCAACCAGTGATTCAAAAGTGGCGTGCCCTTTGGCGATAACCACATCGGCACTGTAATATAAATCTTTAAACTCGTCGGTAACGGTGTTGAGGTCAATCCCGAGGTAACGGGAGCCACTGCCGATAACCCTGCCCAGGGTGTCAAAGCCCAGTTCCCGGGCTTCGTCAACGGTGATGTCGTTGAGGAGTGGTCGGGAGCGGGCAACGATGGTGATATCCGGCACCTTTATCCGCTCTAATACCAGGCGGTCAAACACCGCCTCGCCGGCGTTGTCCAGGATGTACATCAGGGTGCGGGCAGAGCGGATTCTCTTGAAAAGTTCCTCACTGTCGTCGCGGGCGAATTGAAGTTCCCGGAGCCGGTCGTGGATGTTAAAGTTGTGTTGCGGTCCGACATCCAGGACATTGCCGGCAGCGGCGAAGAGCAGCACCTGTTTTGCGTCCGGGTTTTCCTGGCGGAGTTTCTGGACGATTTCCTTTGCTAGGCGATTTTGCTCCTGACGAATCTCTTTGAATGGGTCGGTCATACTTAGCAGTTCCATCGCCCTTAAAAGGATGCGGGAGGTGGCGGTGCTCGGCGGTTCGTTTAAGTCCATTTCCTGACGTCGGCGGGCAAGGGCAAGAAGCAGTTGCCTTATCTCTTCGTCGCTGGCGCCACCCAGCCGGGCAAGGCGCTGGCACTGGTTCAGGGCGCAGTCAAAGCATTCCGGTGCGGACTTCATCTTTCAGGTTTTCAGCGGTTTTTTCTCGGCAGCCGGGAAAAGGACGTTGTTGAGAATCAGCCGGTAGCCGGGTGAGTTTTTGTACAGGGCGAGGTCGGTGGGCGGGTCACCGATGCGATGGGCGTAGTCTTCCGGGTCATGACCGCCAAGAAAGGTGAAGGTGCCCTTGCCAAATTTGCCGTGGATGTATTTCACCTCTTCGGTATTTGCCACCTCACCCAGAATCAGCACATCCTTTTTCAACAATGTGCGGCGGAACCCGCAGTTCTGCCCGAGAAACTCCTTGACCAGCCCGACATGGTTCTGGACGAGCATCGTGGGCACCGGGTCGTATTTTGCCGAGAAGTCAAACAGGGAAAAATAGACATCAGGACCGCGGGCGGTTGCCTCCTGATAGGTGTCAATGTCGGAATGTTCGTAAATATAGGGGTCGGTAATGAGCCGGAAGTTTTCAAAGGCAAAACAGCCGGTGTAGTCCAGTTTCTGCTGGTAGTCGGGGGCGATGTCATCGCCATCAAACACCGCAGCACAGATGTCGGTATGGCGGGCTGCCCAGGCGATGTCCGGGGTGTCGGTCGCCGAGCACATCGCAAAGAGCATGCCGCCCTCGGCAACATATTTTCTGATCGCCTCCAGGACCGCCAGTTTTAACTGGCTCACCTTTTTAAAGCCCAGTTCCCGGGCAACCCGGGTGTTGAGTGCCACCTCCTCCTGATACCACTTCTCCTGCCGGTAGGAGGCATAGAACTTGCCAAACTGACCGGTGAAGTCTTCGTGATGGAGGTGGAGCCAGTCGTAATTGGCGAGTTTTCCCTCCAGGACCTCCCGGTCCCAGAGGACATCATAGGGTATGCCGGCGTAGTCCAGTGCCAGGCGCACCGCATCATCCCAGGGGTCAGCGGTTGGTGGCGCATACACCGCAATCCGGGTGGGGCGCTCGAGCACCACCGCTTCCATATTGTTCGCCTCAATCGTTCTTCTTATCTGGACGACCTCATCCGGTGTGACGCCCTGCACCAGCACGCCCTGCAACCGGCAGTCGCGCACCACGCCGTCATCTGCCGGTATCAGAAACGACCCCCCCCGATAGTTCAAGAGCCATTCCACCCGGATGCCCTTTTGCAGCGCCCGATAGGCAACGCCGTATGCCTTGAGATGGTCGGTCTGGTTCAGGTCCATCGGGATAAGCAGGTACTGGGACAGGGTGACAAAGAGCAGGACGATGGTGTTCATCGCTTATCTCAGGGGATGATGCGGGTGCCCGCGGTGCCGTTTAATGCGGGCAGGAGGTGCTCGGGGTTGGTGACAATCACCTCTTTACCGCCCCGGGCAAGAAATTCCAGGGCTGCCAGCACCTTCGGCCCCATACTGCCTTCCGGAAAATGCCCCTGTTCATAATAGGTTTTTATCTCTGCCGCGCGCACCTGTTCCAGCGCCCGGGCATCCGGCTGGCCATAGTTGAGATAGATGCGGTCCACCGCGGTGGAGATGACCAGCCTTTGCGCTCCGATCAGGTTTGCCAGCAGTGCGGATGCCAGGTCCTTGTCAATCACCGCCGCGATACCGGTTAATGTGCCAGCAGTGCCGGCGCTACCGCCATTTTCCTCCACCACCGGTATGCCGCCGCCACCGCAGGCAACCACCACCGCATCCATCTCAATCAGGTTTTTTATCTCCGCAATTTCGACAATGTCTTTCGGTCGGGGTGAGGGGACGAGCCGGCGAAAACCCCTGCCCGCATCCTCCTGCATTGTCCAGCCCAGGTCGCGCTGGAGTTTCATTGCCTCGGCTCGGGTGTAGAATGGACCAACCGGTTTTGTCGGGTTAGAAAACGCCGGATCAGACTTGTCCACCACCACCTGGGTTACAACCGTGACCACCCGCCTCTTGATACCCGCGGCGCGGAACAGGTTATCCAGCACCTGTTGCAGCATATAGCCGATTTCTGCCTGGGTCTGGGCGTTGGCGGCGTCCAGCGGGATTTCGGGTAGATGGTTGCGGGCAAAATAGGAGCGCATCAGGACAAACCCGACCTGCGGGCCATTGCCATGGATGAGCACCACCCTTTCACCAAGAGCGATCAGCTGGACAACCGGTGCGCAACTGGTTTTCAGGTTTGCCATCTGCTCGGTAAAAGAGGTCTGGTGTTTATTCCGGATGAGCGAATTGCCACCGATTGCGATAACGGTTCTGCCCATATATTAGAATAATACCTGTTTCCTCTTAACAATCAAGCCCAGTTATGCACCAGAAACTGCGGTCCGTAGTTATCAATCGTTAATCACCGATGGCACACCCGGTCTTTTATCTCGCAGCAGGCACCGGTGTGTAAACCGCAATGGATTTCAGGATAAAATGGGAACTAACCCAGCAGGTAATTTAGAATATTTCCACGGAGATTGACAGCAGGGTAAAAAGAGGTTTTAGTTTCAGTGCAAGCCCCGTAGTAACTCCGGAGATAGCCCCGGGTGTGTCCGGTATCCTGCCCCTTTATTCGGGATAGAGAATGAGGGCGGTTTGTTAATCCATTGCCATTGTGAAGGTTAACCGGCAGTTTGCTATATGAATAACAAAACCACCGTTATTTTCAGCAAGAATCTGGCTCTAAATGATATGTGGTAGCGGTCAAAACTTAAAGGTAAGTTGGAACACCTCGCCCTTCGGGCACGCCGCAGTGCCTGGCGGTACTGCTATCCACCCAGAAATGGAAGTGGCGGGATGCGATCCAGATGAGTAGTTTGACATAAAGTGATAATGAGGTTAAAATATTAATCTTGAATGTGGGAGTCAGGGATGGCGGGTGAAAGAAAATCGGGGGTGGCGTAAAAGACAGGAGGAATAATGGCAGAAGTTCTTGAAATTCGCTGGCACGGGCGGGGCGGTCAGGGCGCCAAGACCGCGGCGCTGCTTTTTGGTGAGGCGGCGCTGGATACCGGTAAGTTTATTCAGTCGTTTCCCGAGTATGGACCGGAGCGAATGGGCGCACCGGTTACCGCCTTTAACCGGCTGTCCGACCAGCCGATTTACATCCATTCCGGTATTAAGAACCCGGATATTGTTGTGGTGCTGGACTCTTCTCTGATTGAGCCGGCAAGGGTTACCGAGGGGTTGAAGGAGAACGGGATACTCTTGGTGAATACGGTGGAGGAGCCGGCGGTGCTGCGGCAGCGGTTAAATCTGCCCGGGACGGTGCGGGTGTTTACCGTGGATGCGTCAAGGATTGCCCTGGAGACAATCGGTCGGGATATGCCGAATACACCGATGCTGGGTGCACTGGCACGGGTGACCGGTGTGCTGGAACTGGAGCCGATGCTGGCAGCGATCAAGGATAAACTTTCGGCAAAGTTTCGCGGACAGGAGAAACTGGTGGAGAGTAATTTAGAGAGCGTCCGCCGCGCCTATCAGGAGGTCCGGGGATGCGGGACTGGTGCCTGCGCCACCGATTAATTTTAGAAGAGGAGAGAAGATGGGTAAGTTAAAGAGCTGGCGGGAGTTGCCCTGCGGGGCAATAATTACCGATATGTCCGCAGTTAAGGAGAATAAGACCGGTGCCTGGCGGAGTATGCGGCCGGTCTGGAACAAGGAGAAGTGCAAGCAGTGTTTGATGTGCTGGATTTACTGCCCGGACAGTTCGATTGTGGTGGTTGATGGTAAGGTGACCGGCATTGATTACGACTACTGTAAGGGTTGCGGCAACTGTGCAAGCATCTGTCCGGCAAAGGCGATTACAATGGAAAAGGAGCGAAAATGATTCTTGCCAAGACCGGTAATGAGGCAATAGCCTATGCGATGAAGCAGATTAATCCGGATGTGGTGGCGGCTTATCCGATTACGCCATCGACCGAGATTGTGCAGTTGTTTTCCAATTATGTGAGCGATGGCGAGGTGGATACCGAGTATGTGCCGGTGGAGAGCGAGCATTCGGCGATGACCGCCTGCATCGGTGCGGCGGCGTGCGGGTGCCGGGTGATGACCGCAACCGCATCGCAGGGGCTGGCGCTGATGCATGAAATGCTTTTTATTGCGGCGGGTTTGCGGTTGCCGATTGTGATGGCGGTGGCTTCGCGCTCGCTGTCTTCGCCTTTGAATATTCACGGCGACCATTCGGATTCAGTTGCGTCGCGGGACTCGGGCTGGTTGCAGTTTTTCTGCGAGACGGTGCAGGAGGGATACGACACCCTGATTCAGGCGGTGAAGATTGCCGAGCGGGCGAATCTGCCGGCGCTGGTCGGAATAGATGGGTTTATCCTTTCCCACTGTCAGGAGCGGATTGAGACCCTGGATGACCAGGTGGTGCGGGACTTTCTCGGCAGGCGCAAGCCGCAGTATAACCTCCTGGACTGGCGTAATCCGATACTGGTTGGTCCGGCGACCCTGCAGGACTACTACTTTGAGTTCAAGCGCAGTGAGATTGAGGGGATGAATCAGGTTCTGCCGATAATTGAGGAGGTGCAGGCGGAGTTCGGGAAAATGACCGGCAGGGGTTATCCGGTTCTGGAAGAGTACCGGTGTGAGGATGCGGAGGCGGTGGTTCTGCTGATGGGCTCGGCGTGCGGGACGGTGCGCTGGGCGGTTGATCGGTTGCGGGCAAAAGGGAAAAAGGTCGGGATGGTGAAACTGCGGGTGTTCCGGCCCCTGGTGCATTCGCTGTTAAAGAAGCACCTTGTGAAGTTCCGGGCGGTCGGGGTGATGGACCGGGTGGATGCGGTTAACTCCTACGGCGGTCCTTTGTTTACCGAGGTGACATCGGTTCTCTATGATGCTGAGGCCCGTCCGAAGGTATTCTCTTATGTTTACGGACTTGGTGGTAGGGAGTTCACCCCCGAGGATGCGGAGATGATTCTGGAGCAGGTGTTGTCCGGTAAAAAGGACGAACTGGTGACCTGGGTGGGAGTGAGGTGAGATATGTTGAAACTAACAGATTTAGCCAGGAATAAAGAACTGTTTTCGCACGGGCATCGTGCCTGCGCGGGTTGCGGTGAGGCGCTGGCGGTGCGTCAGATTATGCTTGCCGCCCAGTTGACCGGTGTGCCGGTGGTGACAGCGATGGCGACCGGCTGTCTGGAGATTTTTTCGTCAATCTATCCCCATAGCGCCTGGCAGGTGCCGATGATTCATACCGCATTTGAGACCGCGGCGTCAACCGCCAGCGGTATCGAGGCGGCGTACCGGTTCCTGCGCCGGACCGGTCGGCTCAATGAGGATATCAGGATAATTGCGTTTGCCGGTGATGGCGGGACCTATGATATCGGTTTACAGGCGCTTTCCGGGGCGCTAGAAAGGCGGCACCGGTTTTTGTATGTGTGCACGAATAATGAGGCGTATATGAATACCGGCATCCAGCGTTCCTCGGCAACACCTTATGGTGCGGATACGACCACCTCGCCAGCGGGTAAGGTGATACCCGGGAAGAAGCAGCACCGCAAGGACATTATGGAGATTGTTATTGCGCACAAGCCGGCGTATGCGGCACAGACAACGGTGTTTTTCTGGCGTGACCTGGTGATGAAGGTGGAGAAGGCGCTGAATGCGGATGGGCCAAGTTTCCTTAATGTGCTGGTGCCCTGTCCGCTGGGCTGGCGGCACCTGCCCGGGCAGACGGTGAAACTGTCCAAACTGGCCGCAGATACCTGCTACTGGCCGATATACGAGTTCGAAAATGGCGCATATAAGATTAATTACAAGCCGCAGAATAAGTTGCCGGTGGAGGAGTTCCTCAAGCCGCAGGGCAGGTTCCGGCACCTTTTCAGTGACCCGCGGGGCGCCGAGGTGATTGCGGAACTGCAGCGTTATGTAGATGAAGAGTGGCAACTGCTGCAGAAAAGGGTGGAGTGTAGCGCCGGTCGTGCCGATGCCGGCACCGCTGGTGCATAAGATTTGAGCGCGGAGTGTTAAGCGAATACCACCCAGTCTTTTCATAAAACCTCCCTTTTCGGTTACTCCGCGCTCGAAGATAATTGGTTATGGTCTGTATCTACGAAGGTGAAGGTGCGCAGAATTTAGCCCCGCTAATTGACCTGCGGGCGGTGTTTGAGTTGCGCTGTGGTGCGCGTACCCTGCTGGAGAAGTTCCGGCAGATTTATCCACGGGAGCGGTTTGTCCTCTGGGTGCGGAATGAGATTGCGGAACTGGTCAGGGAGCGATATCCGGACTGTGCGGTGAATGTGCCGGTGCGATTACCGGCAATTTTTATTTATGCGGGCACGATACTCACCCATGCCCTACCGGTTAAGGAAAAGGAGCGGGTTTTCTTGCTTGATGGCCGGATGGTGGCGGTGCGGTTAAGCGGGCAAAGTGGTTCCGGGGTGGTGGAGGACTACCGGGTGCTGCGCGGGTTAATCAGGGGTGTTGCCGAGGAGGAGATAAGTGACGGCGACCTTAAGGAGCGCAGAAGAGGCGAAGAGGAGAAGCGCAGCTCATTTCCCAGAGCGGCGCGGGCGGTCTTTTATCCCTGGGAGTTGCTTAAATATCATCCTGAGGAGTTGAGGCGGGAGCTAACAGTGGTTTGCCCGAGACCGCTGGTGACAGGACCCGGGGCGCAAATAGAAAGGGGCGCATATATCATTACCGAGAGCGGCCCGGTTTATGTTGACCGTGGGGCAAAGGTGCGTCCGGGCAGCGTTGTTTATGGACCGTGTTATGTTGGTCCGGGCACGCTCGTGGACAGTGCGATTGTGCGGCCGGGGTGCAGTTTCGGTCCCGGGTGTCGGATAGGGGGTGAGGTGGAGGAGTCAATATTTCAGGGTTACGCCAACAAGCACCATGAGGGGTTCATCGGGCACAGTTATGTCGGCGAATGGGTTAACCTCGGCGCGCTGACCACCTGTTCAGACCTGAAGAATAATTATCAACCGGTGCGGATGAAGGTGCGGGGAAGGAGGCACCAGACCGGGATGTTAAAACTGGGCTGTGTTATCGGTGACCATGTCAAGACCGCAATCGGCACTTTGATTCCAACCGGAGCGGTGATAGGAACATTTGCCAACTGGTTTAGAGGCGGGATGATGCCCAGGGAGTTGCCGGCGTTCTCCTGGGGTAAGAAGGGGCGCTGGCAGGTTGCGGAGATGGTTGAGTGCGCCCGGAGGGTGATGGCACGGCGGGATGTGGTGATGAGCCCGGCTTATGAGCGGGTTTTGAGAAGGTTCTATCAACGGACTGCCGGTGCCGCTAAAGCATCGGTGTAAGTTTGCTGGACGATTGAGGAGGCACGGTGGGTGCGGCGTGCTGCGACACAAAAGGTCGCAGGTGCCGGCATTGGCACTTCGGGGTTGACATCGGCGGCACCAATATCAAAATCGGGCTGGTTGATGATGAGGGCAGGATTGTTGCCCGGAGGACAATCAAGAATGATCCGGACGAACCGCCCCAGGTGGTTGTGACCCGGGTTGCCGAGGCGGTCCGGAAACTCAGCGCCAAGAGTGCGGTTGACACATTGGGGGTGGGCGTTGCGGGTCTGGTGGAAAAGGGCTCGGGTGTGGTGATGTTTTCGCCCAATCTACCGCTCTGGATAAAGATTCCGGTAAAAGATACGCTTGCCCGGCTGACCGGTATGGAGGTGTTTTGCACCAACGACGCCAATGCGGTTACATTGGGTGAGTGGCTTTATGGTGCGGCTCGGGGGTACAGGGATGTGCTCGGTATCACACTTGGTACCGGTGTCGGAAGCGGGTTGGTGATTAATAACCAGCCGGTTCTCGGAGCAAATGGGTTTGCTGGTGAACTGGGGCATACGGTGATTTGTTTTAAAGGTCCTGTTTGTCCATGTGGGAACTCGGGCTGTGTTGAGCGTTATGTCGGCGCCGGTGCGGTGGTCCGGCGCGCCCGGGCGTTGCTGCGGGCACAGACACGCCGGGTGGCGGTTACCAGGAATCAACTCACACTTTTCGGGGGAACAGGTGAAGGGTTAAGCGCAATTTTTGATCTGGTCGGGTTCAATCTTAATCAGGTGACACCCGAGGTCATCGGTCGGGCGGCGCGGCGGGGTGACAAACTGGCGCAGCGGGTAATTGAGGAGACCGCCCGTTTTCTGGGTATCGGGATTATTAATGCGGTGCTGTTGATTGACCCGGAGATTGTGGTGATCGGGGGAGGTTTGAGCCGGCTGGGTGGACTTTTGTTAAAAGAGGTGGAGCGGACGGTGCGGAGTCGTCCTTATGTTGGGGAGAGGCGTTTAAAGATTGTGCTTTCCCGTCTGCGCGAGGATGCAGGCATCCTGGGGGCGAGTCAGCTGTATCGCTTCTGCTACACAAGGTCGCAGGTGCCGGAGACGGCACTACGGCACCACCCGCAGGTGGGTTAAATCTTTTGCCAGAGAAATTCCCAGAGTCCCATCGGGGCGACCCGCTTTTCCATTATGAAACTGCCTTCAATGATAAAAGGGCGAAACTCCTGGGCGTAATAGAGCCGGCGCTGGGCGGTGTCGTGAGCATACCAGCGCATCCCCTGGGATAGTATTCTTTTTAATGTGCCATCGTAGTTGCCGTCCAGGGTTTTAAATCCCATTTTAATCAGGGTTACCAGCATCGCCACATGCCGGGGATAGGCAACAACCGAGTAGCCACGATTTTTCTTGCACAGGGCGATGACCAGTTCCACCATAAAGGGTGCGTAACTGTGCCCGCGGTACTTGGGACGCATGTAGGCACGGGTGAGTTCCCAGCGGTCCAGGTCCCGTCCCTCCGCATCCAGCCAGCGCGGGTCAATACGGTCATAGCCCATCCACTCCTGTCCGCTTTGGTTGTTGCCGATGTAGATTTCCAGGAGGTCTTCACTCGAAAGCGGGTCGTGATAGCGCCGGATGGAAAACCAGTGGTCCTGCACCCTTATCTCGGGTTGCGGTGGCGAGGTTTTTGCTTCTGGCAGGGAGCGGATGAATTCCATCACCATTTCCTCGGTCTCGCAGGGGATGTGAGCAACGATATTTTTAATCCAGTTGCGGTAGACCTTCGGGTCAATAGCCATTACCTGTCCCCCCCTTTAGCAATCTCGGCAAGTTTCTTTTCCAGTTCGTCCGCATCTTCGATCAGCACCTTGCGGGGCTTACTGCCAGCATGCGGTCCGACAATACCAGCCCGTTCCAGCTGGTCAATAATCCTTCCTGCCCGGGCCCAGCCCACATCCAGACGGCGCTGGAGCATAGATACCGACGCCTCACGATGCATGACCACCAGTCGTGCCGCTTCAGCAAACAGGGTATCAAATTCACCATTTCCTGCGCTCTCCTCGCTAAATTGCGCAACACGCTGCTCAATCTCTTCTTCTAACGGTTCATAATAACCACGGGCGAGCAGGTTGTCAATAATTGCCTCATCTAAAATTGTTTTTAACTGTTCCAGTTTTCGGCTCCGACCAGCACGGTGCGGGTGGTAAAACACATCAATCAGGTCGCGCTGGACAATCTCCTGCGCGGTCTGTTCCGGTTCCGGCAGAAATTTGCTCAGGAGCGCGGTGAGATGGCGCACCGCCCAGAGGTCAACCACCTGTTTTGCTGCCCGTTCGGAAACAAAACAGCCATGCAGGCGCACCGGCTCGCCTTTACCCGGTGGCAGGAAAAGCATATCCCCGCGGCCGAGGAGCGATTCGGCACCGTTGGCGTCAAGGATTGTCCGGGAGTCCACCTTGGTGGCAACCTGGAAGGCGATCCGGCAGGGAAAGTTTGCCTTAATCAGACCGGTGATGACATCAACTGATGGGCGCTGGGTGGCGAGGATAAGATGGATGCCGACCGCACGGGACATCTGTGCCAGCCGGATGATGCGCGCTTCAATTTCAGTTGGCGCCCGCTGCATCAGGTCCGCCAGTTCGTCAATCACCACAACGATATAGGGTTTTTTCCTTTTTCCCAGTTCCTCACAGCGGGCGTTAAAACTACTGATGTCGCGGACCCCGAGTTCGGCAAATTCGCTGTAGCGTGCCTCCATAATGTTGACAATCCGGGTCAGGTCGCCCACCACCAGTTCCGGTGCAGTGGTGGTGCGGGCGAGCAGATGTGGAATTGGATTATAGATGGGCAGTTCCAGTTGTTTCGGGTCAATGGTCAAAAAGCGCACCTCATCCGGGGTGGCGCGGTAGATAATTGATGTTATGATTGAGTTGATGCAAACCGATTTGCCCGAGCCGGTGGTACCGGCGATCAGGATGTGTGGCATCTGTCGTAAATCGGCACAGTAGGGTTCACCGGTGATGGTTGTGCCCAGGGCAAAACCGAGTGGAGAGTCCAGGTTGCGAAACGCCGGACTGGTGATGACCTCTTTGAGATAGACGGTGCGCCGGACCTTGTTAGGGATCTCTACGCCGACCGCACTCTTTCCGGGAATCGGGGCAAGAATTCGCACCCGCTCGGCGGATAGTGCCAGGGCGATATCATCGGCAAGGCTTTCAATGCCACTGCAACGGACTCCGGGCGCTGGTTCCAGTTCGAACCGGGTTACCATCGGCCCGGATAAAATCGCGGTTAATTTGCCATCCACGCCGAACTCTTTTAACTTACGCATCAGGAGTTCTCCTTCCGCTTGCGCCTCGGCCGGGTCCTTGAAGACCCGGTCCTTATCAGTGGGCTGGTCAATGCGATTGAGAAACTCCTTTTGGAAATCATCCAGATTGAACTTTGCCGGCTGGCGGGAAGGTGTGGAGGTGATGATTACCTTTACCGGTGCGGAAGGCGGCTGGGCTGCTGACGCCGCGGCTGGCGAACCTGCTGTCACCGGAGAGGCGATATCTCCGGCTTCCGGTGCGGTCGCAGCCGACCGCGGCACCGCCTGTTGTACCGGGACTTCCCGGGGAGATGCACGGGGTGATTTCTTAAAGAGAGGGGTGATTAACTTTTTCCCGAGCACACCCAGGTATGAGATGACCGAACGGGGAGAGGCTCCGGGTAGGGGTAAAGTTAAACCGGTGAGTGCGGTCAATATCGCCAGTGCGGCAATTAACGCGATTAAGGTGCCCGCGGTGCCGAGGATGCCGGACAAAAATGCGATGATATTAATACCGACGCTGCCGGCAATAACTGGCGGAGTGTTAAAATAAGTTAGCAGCAGTTCCCAGATGAACCCGAAGGCGATAATTAGCACCGAGCGGGTGATGTCCAGCCGTTTTGCCCGGCGGAACCAGAGGGCAAACCCCCAGTAGAATCCGAGGGCGATAAAGGCGAGACTGCCCAGGCCGAAGAGATTGACCGATAATGTGCTCAGGAGGTAACCGGTCCAGCCAGCGCAGTTCTCATCGGGCATATTTAAGCCGGAGTAAAATGAAAGGAGAGAACCACTGTAGAGGATGGTGAGGAGGAGGATGGCGAATGAAAGGAAGCGGCGCCAGCGCCTGACCTTGAAGAGATGCAGAATGGTTGCGGTGCCGGCAAGGATGGGGATGAGGACACTCATCCCACCGAGAGCCAGATAGAGGTTATGGGCAAGATAGTAGCCCAGGATGCCACCGTAGTTGGTCCGGGGCGTGTTTCTGCCGATGGTATAGGCGAAGAGGCTGACAGTGGTAAACATCTCCAGGGCGATGGCGATAATCCAGAAGATGATTGAGGGTAGCCGGCGCGATTTCGTCTTACCCATAGTTTAGAACCAGGTTCCCCCTCCGATAAAAAGTCGGGCGGTGGTGATGACCACCGGCCAAATTATCACCCGAAATAAAGGCAGCCCGAAGAGAAATATAATTACCATACTTAAAAATCCGTGCTCCTCCAGCCGACCGAACTGGACGGCAAGGCGCGGTGGTAAAAGATAATAAACCAATCTGGAGCCGTCAAGCGGAGGAATCGGGATGAGATTGAAGAAGCAGAGGATGAGGTTAAAGACGACAAAGTTTGCCGCCAGTTGCCAGGCAAAGCCGGTAATGTTGAAGGCGGTGAAAAGACGGGTGATGATGCCCGCAACGATCGCGACGAGGAAGTTGGCAACCGGTCCAGCGAGCGAGGCGATTGCCAGGTCCCGTAAGGGGTATTTGAAGTTGCCGGGGTTGATGGGTACCGGACGTGCCCAACCGAATCTGGTCCAGGGTAGAAAGAGGAGGATGGTGCCGATGGGGTCGAGGTGTTTCAGCGGGTTAAGGGTGAGCCGGCCCTGTTCCCGGGCGGTTGGGTCGCCGAGGATAAATGCGACATAGCCGTGACTGAACTCGTGGATGGTGAGACCGAAGAGGATTGCTGGTGCCGAGAGGATAATTGTGCTGAAATCCATTATCTTTCCTTCTGTGCCGAAACTTTTGGCGCATTCTGACGGACAAGGCGTCGGGCGAAGAGGAGGAGTTCGTCACGCTGGCGCTGGCACTCCCGGTGCATAGCGCTGCGGTCGAGTTGCCGGGCAAAGATTTGCTGCAGAAGCGCGCCCAGTTTTTTGCCGGGCTTGACCCCGAGTTGAATGAGGTCGGGCGCGGTTACGAGCGGTGAGCAGTTTTTCAGGGTGGTGAGATAAAGATTGATTTTCTTTCCGGTCGCGGAGTCTGGTTCCAGCAGGGCAATAATGCGCAGCGCCCTTTCGGGCAGGTTTTTGAGGAGGAAGTAAATGGTGCTGGGGCGCTGGGCGCGCTGGAGCCGGTGTTTAATCGGGTGAAAGTTTATTAATGTCTTGCGGGTGTCGCGCTCTTCCCGGGTGATGGGGAATTTTTCGGTTACCGGAAATGAGGCAAGCAGGTAACAGAACAGGTCTTCCGAGTCAGCGCCATGGTTTTTCAAAATTTGCAGACGGGAAGGTAATTCCGGCGCCGGATGCCATTGCCAGGCAGATTCCAGGACGCCTTCCTTGAAGAGCGCCTCGAGCATTTTGAGTGCCGCGGGTTCTTTCAGGATACAGCGGATTTCGTAAAGGATGCGTTCCGGGGTCAGGCGCGCGGGATAGCCCTGCTTGATGCAATCGCGCATAAGGTAAAGGGTGCCGGACTCGATTTCGTAGTTGAGGCGCACCGCAAATCTGATTGCCCGGAAGATGCGGGTCGGGTCATCGATAAAGCTGCGGGGATGAATTATCCGCACCAGGCGCAGTTTCAGGTCTTTTTGTCCATCGTAGGGGTCAATAACTCCACGGGTGCCGTGCGGCGTCAATTCCAGGGCGAGGGCGTTGATGGTGAAGTCGCGGCGGAAGAGGTCGCGTTCAATCGGGGCAGGTTGGACCCGGGGGAGGACCGCGGGTGTTGGATAGGTTTCTTCCCGGGTGTGGCAGATGTCAATGCGCTGGTCCGGGAGCGTGACCGCCGCGGTGAGGAACCGGGGATGGAAGACAAACTTTCCCCCGAACTTCTGGCAGAGCTGGTGTAGGAGTTGCCGGATTTTTTTCTCCAGCCGGGCGCGGTTCTGGTAATCCTGCAGATCAATGGCGATGTCCCAGTCCGGTGCAGAGCGATTTAATAAAAGGTCACGCACCGGTCCACCGACCAGAAATGTCCTGCCACCATGACGCTGGACAGTGCGGGCGATGCCGGTGATTGTGTCCGGGAGGGGAAGGGATTTAAAATCCAAGTGTCTTGGTGTTGTCCTCTTTTTGCCCGTGCAGTTTTATTTTGCCAAAGCGCGCCTCGTATTTGCGGATGTTTTCTGCCAACGCTTCGTGGAGCAAGACAGCGTGCTGGGGGGTCATAACAATCCGGGCAAATACCTTGGCTTTGGGCAGACCGGGCAGAATCCGGGCAAAGTCAATAATAAACTCCGAGCCGGAGTGGGCGATAAGGACAAAGTTGGAATAGATACCCTCCGACTCCTTTTCCCCGATTTCCACCTGCACCGGTGGTCCCTGCGGTGGTTGTTTTTCTTCGTTCATCGGTTACTCCTTTTTATGTTAGAGAATTTTAAGACCGCGGTGAGGATAGTCAAGAAGCGGCGACCAGGCGGAGAAAGCGGCGTTTGCCGACCTTGAGAATTATCGGTTGGTTTCCGGGCTTGACAATCAATTCCGGGTCCGACACCCGTTGTCCGTCAAGATAGATGGCACCTTCCTGGAGTTTGCGGCGTGCCTCGCCTTTCGAGGGCAAAAGTCCAGCCTGGACAACAATCTGAATGATGTTTAATCCCGTGGCCGGTAGGGCAAGTTCGGGCATCTCGGCGGGCGTGCCCTTTTCTTTGAACACCCGGTCAAACTCTTCGGCGGCGTGCCGGGCAGCAGCGGGCGAGTGATAGAGGGCGACGATAGCGCGCGCCAGTTCTGCCTTGATGTCCCGGGGGTTTTCGCCCCGAGCGAGCCGACGGGCATAGGTGGCAATCTCTTCATCGGTTTTATCGGTGGCGAGCCGGAAGTAGTCGAGGATGGGTTCATCGGGGATGGACATAATCTTGCCAAACATCTCTTCCGGCGGGTCGGTAATCCCGACATAGTTGCCATAGGACTTGGACATTTTCAATTTGCCATCGGTGCCCACGAGAAGGGGCATGGTGATAATTACCTGCGGGGTCTGTCCGAAGCGCGCCTGCAACTCTCTGCCGACGAGGAGATTCCAGTACTGGTCGGCACCGCCCAGTTCGATATCGCTGTTGACCATTACCGAGTCGTAGCCCTGAAACAGCGGGTAAAGCATCTCGTGGACAAAGAGCGGGACACCTTCTGCCAGCCGTTTCTTAAAGTCCTCCCGTTCAATCAGCCGGGCAACGGTGTACCGGGCGGCAAGATTGACCACATCGGTGGCGGTTAGTTTGTCCAGCCATTCGGAGTTGAAGCGGAACTCACAGCGCGCCGGGTCAAGGATTTTAAAAACCTGTTCCTGATAGCGCGCCATATTTGCCCTAATCTGTTCATCGGTGAGCTGGGGACGGGTTTTCGAGCGTCCGGTCGGGTCGCCGATTTTGCCGGTAAAATCGCCGACAATCAAAACCGCAGTATGGCCAAGTTCCTGGAATTGCCGGAGCTTGCGCAGGACGACAGCAAAGCCGAGATGGATGTCCGGTCCCGAGGCGTCAATGCCCAGTTTTACCCGCAGGGGTTTGCCGGTCTGGAAGGAGCCCATCAGGAGCTGGCGCAACTCCGCCTCGGTTTCAAGCCGGTCAATACCCCTTTTTAGCCGGGCGATTTGCTCATCTACCGGCAGCGGTCCGGGGGCGCCTTTCTCGGTCATCGCGATTAGAGCCGGTAATTACCCAGGTCTTCCGGGTCAAGTCCGCGCAACTTGTTACGCAACTCCTGCAGCCGTTCCTCATCCTCCGGGCTGAGCCACTGTCCTGCCTGGTCCATCACCGCCTCTGCAACATAAATCGGGGCACCGGTGCGCAGCGCCAGCCCGACCGAATCCGAGGGGCGGGCATCAATCGCAATAACCTGCTCCGGGGTCTGAATCACCAGTTCGGCGTAAAAGGTGTCGTCTTCTAGTTTCGTGATAATCACCCGGCTGACCTTGCCATTGAGTCCGGCGATCAGGTTGCGCATCAGGTCGACGGTGAGCGGGCGGACATACTGAACTCCCTCCAGGGCATAGGCGATGGTTGACGCCTCAGCCGCGCCGATGAACACCGGCAGGACCCGGTTACTGCCGACCTCGCGCAACAGCATTACCGGCGAATTGGTGGTGTTGTCAATGAGAACCGCTTCAACCTTGACTTCAATCACAGGCGCAGTTTTTCTCTTACCCGACCGGCGCTTCCGTGACCCAGAGTTTCACCGTGGCGGTAACCTCGGGTCCAAGTTTAATCGGAATGTCATACACCCCGGGCGCCTTGATCGGCTCTTCCAGGATAATGGCGTGTTTGTCGATTTTATGACCCGCCTCGTGGAGCAGGGCGGCGATATCGGCGTTGGTGATGGCACCGTAGGCGCCTTCGCTGCCCATACGGAGCTGGGTTTTCAGGGTGACCATACCCAGTTGCTCGCTCAGGCTCATCAGCCGGCGGGACAGCTTTGCCTGTCTTTGGGCGATTTCCTTTCTGATGTTTTCCAGCTGGCGCAGGCTGGCTTTGTCCGCCTTGACCGCCAGTTTTCTCGGGATGAGGTAGTTACGGGCGAACCCGTCGCGCACCTCCACCACCTCGCCCTGGTTACCTAGCCGCGCAACATCGGTAAGGAGAATGACCTTCATAATTCCTTACGGCAGTAAGGACATATTGCGTGCCTGCTTTATCGCCTGGGCGAGCCGGCGCTGATGCCGGGCGCACAGTCCAGAAATCCGTGCCGGCACGATTTTCCCCCGTTCGGTGAGGTAGTCACGCAGCCGGGGGTCTTTATAGTCAATATGATTAGCACCTTCTTCACAGAAGGGACAGGAACGAACACGAGCGCTAAACCGTCTTGTACTCATTAATCATAGAATATAAAAGAATTTTCTCCTTAGTCAAGTTTTGCACCGGGTCAGAACAGGCGTTGTTAACAGGATGGTGCGCACAACTGCCCTTTATCGCCATCTTATTATACCCCCGACCCTTTTGTCAAACACTTTTTCTAAATCTTATCATTGTTTCCCTAATCTATTAGAGCCAGATTTTTGTAAAAAATAACACGGGTCTTGTCCTTCAACTGGCAATGTTTCGGCTAACTTTCGCAATGACAATTGGTTGGGCGAATAGGTTGAGTTCTATAATCATAATCAGGGGCGGGTGTGGGGCTAGCCCCGGGGCTGCCGGGGGGCTTGCCCTATAGTTGACCCCAAATATCACACAGGCGATAACTCCGCAGTCAACCATTGTAATAAAGCGCGAGAGAACCCGGGCGCTAATTGTGGTTATTCAGAAGGGGAGAGCCACTTGTGCCGGTGCCGACACTGCTAACGCATCGGCTTGAAGGGTTGCAGGACCTCCTGCGCCTTCCTTATGTCCTGGCTGATCTGCTGGCGCAACTCTTCGGTTGTCGTAAATGGTCTTTCCGGACGCAGGCGCTCGAGGAAGTGGATGGTAATTTTGGTGAATTCTCCGGCATTTTCCGGGTAGTCAAGGAGATGTGCCTCAATGGTGCGTTCTCTGCCACCGAAGGTGGGGCGAAAACCGATGTTTAATACCGCGGGAAACCTGCCCGGGGTGGTAGTACCGGTGCCGGCACTGCTAACGCATTCGGCGATCACCGCATACACGCCTTCCAGGGGGATGAGTTTTTCCGGGTTAAGGGGTTGGAGGTTGATGGTAGGGAAGCCCAGTTTTCTGCCGGTGCCGGTGCCGGGCACCACCCTGCCGGTCAGGGTATAGGGTCTGCCCAGTAGTTCCGCGGCAAGCCGGACATGTCCGAGGAGCAGGTGTTCCCGGATGCGGGTGCTGCGCACCGGTGCGCCGAGGTGAAGGAATTCAGGCATCACCTCCACCTTTGTGCCTCGGGGCTGGAGGATGCGCTGGAGCAGTTCCGGGTTGCCCCGCCCCTGTTTGCCAAAGCGGTGGTCCGCACCAATCACGATAAATGCGGGCTTGAATCCGCTGATGATGTAGCGGTGGATAAAATCTTCTGGTTCGGTTGCCTGGAGCCGGGCGTCAAACTCCAGGACCCGGGTGAACTCGATACCCAGTTCGGCGAGCAGGGGCATCTTTTCGTCCAGCGGGGTGAGGACATAGGGGAAGTCCGGGAGGATGACCTGTCCGGGCAGGGGATGAAATGTCAAAAGGGCGCTGATGCCGTTAATTTCCCGGGCGAGTTCCCGCACCCGGCGGATGATTTCCTGATGGCCAAGGTGTAACCCATCAAACCCACCAATCGTCAGGACAACCGGTTGTGTTTGTGCCGGTGCCGGCACTGCTAACGCATCAGTCCGCATAGATAATCCTTTCCGGCTTGAGTCCCTGGTGGTAGCAGCGGACCAGGGCAAGGAAGCGGTTGTCCGCGGTGCGGGCAAGGTAGGTGGTGGCGAGCGTGGTGGCGGTTACCGACACCTGCGACCTTTGTGTCGCAGGTCTGCCGGCAAGGAGCGCCTTTGCCTCGCTCTCCGTTATGGTGATGTGAGGAAGGAAGTCCAGCACCTCGTCAATCGGGACAATTATCTGGTGCCAGTCGGTGTCCGGGTTATCCAACCGCTCCGGCGGGATGGATTCGGTGATGGTGAATTTACCGATTCTTTTGCGGGTGAGCGCGCTCATCGTCGCGGCGGAGCCCAGCGCCTGTCCGATGTCCCGGCACAGGGCGCGGACATAGGTGCCGGATGATACCACCAGGCGCAATCGGGCTCGGGGCGGTTGCCAGTCCAGAAGTTCCGCCTCGTACACCGTTACTTTTCGGGCGGGCGGGGTAAATTCGGCTCCCCGGCGTGCCAGGCGGTAGAGCGGTCTGCCCTCTTTTTTCAGGGCGGAGAACCGGGGCGGAATTTGCATGATGGTGCCGGTGAACCTTTCTTTGAGGAGCGTGGTGAACGCCTCCGGTGTGATGTCGGGCATCGGTGCGGTGGAGATGATTTTGCCAGTGATGTCATCGGTCTCGGTGGCGATGCCCAGGGTAAGTTCCGCTTCATACTCCTTGGGCAGGGAGAGGAGGAGCCGGCTGATTTTTGTCGCCTCGTTGAGCAGGACCAGGAGGACGCCGGTGGCAATCAGGTCTAGGGTGCCGGCATGGCCAATGCGTTTCGGCTTGAGCCGGGGTTTTAGTTGCCGGATGACATCATAGGAAGATAGACCGGCGGGTTTGTTGATGTTGATGATGCCGCGCATCATCCGCGGTGTTCAGGAGTCCGGCGTTCCAGCCGGCGGGGTAGTGTCCACGGGAGGCTTTTCTTCCAGTTGGTCAAGGATTTCGCCGATGTGCCTTTCCTGAAGCAGGATTTCGTCAACCTGGAAATGGAGTTCGGGCAGGAATTTGGTTTTCAGGCGCTGTCCGAGGAGGTGGCGGATGAATTTGCTGGCGTGTTCCAGTCGGGCAAGCGAGCGCTGGCGCTGGGCTTCATCACCCATCACTGAGAAGTAAACGGTGGCGTGGCGCAGGTCGCGCGAGAGCGAGCAGCGGGTGATGGTGACAAACCCGATCGCCGGGTCAGACAGTTTGGTCAGGACAATTTCGGCAACGATGTCCCGGATTGCATCTGCCACCCGCAGGTCCCGATGTTGCATAGGCTATTTTAGGAATTTTTCCCATTATTGTCCAGCAATGCGCTGGCGCCTTTATCCGCACCCGCTGTATTGCGGGTCTTTTTTGACTTTAACTGATAAAGCCGTAGATTAATCCTGGTGTATTACCGGCAAGCCGGCAACTGCGTTCAGGCGCAGAAGTGCCAATGCCGGCACCTGCGACTGTTCGTGTCGCAGAACTGGCGGGTCCGCGCCATCCTTTTGCCTTTCTTGCCTTCTCTATTTCTTATTTCCTGCTATTACTATGCCGGTCCAGCAGTCCAGGTCAGTCCCGGTGGCACCAGAGTTAGAAAGAGCCGGTTAAGGACAAAAGGCGAGATAGTGGTGCGGGTGCGGTTGACTGTCGGGCAGAGGGAGGTGCTATTGCGGGCGGACAAGCCGTTAACCATGGTGGCGGGTGGGGTGCGCCGGGAGGTGTCGGCGGGTGGCACAGTGGTGCTGGAACAGGATGGTGCTGATGTGGTTGTTAAGATTGGGGAAACGGTCGGGCAGAGGAGCCGGGATACGGTGCGCTTTACCAGTCCGGGTTTCATCAGTGTCGGCTCCAGAATCTACCGGGGCGAGATTCGTGCCTTTATCCTTAAAAACACCGGTATGGTGGTGGTGAATCACCTGCCCCTGGATGAGTATCTTTATGGCGTTGTGCCCGCGGAGATTGGCCCGATAAACACAAACACCTATCAGGCGGTGAAGGCGCAGGCGGTTGCGGCAAGGAGTTTTACCCTGGCACGGCTGGGCAGGCGTCAGGGGCTGGGCTATGACCTTTATGACACCTATCTGCGCGACCAGGAGTATCGGGGTGCGGGTGGTGAAGTCTCCCTGGCAAATCAGGCGGTGGATGAGACCCGGGGTGAGGTGCTTTATTATCACGACGGGCCGGCGATGGTGCTCTATCACGCCTGTTGCGGTGGCGTGACCGCGGATGGCAGTGAACCGTTTCTGGTGAGTGTGATGGATACACCCGGTCATCGCCGGGGCGTGCCCTTCTGCGTGCACAGCAGGAACTATAACTGGGAGTTGACAATTAAGAAAGATAGTTTGGAGCGGGCTCTGGGTCGGTTAAAGTTTGCCGGGGCAAAGGTGGCGGTGCGTTCTTTCCGGCTGGAAAAGGACCGGACCGGCAAGCGGGTAAGGAAAATTCATTTTGTTACTGCCCGGGGCACGGTGGCGGTGGGTGGCTCGGAGTTCCGGATGGCGCTCGGTTTGAAGTCTACCTACTTTGATATGAGGATGGGGTCCGGGAAGGTGAAGTTCACCGGCAAGGGCTGGGGGCACGGGGTCGGGTTGTGTCAGGATGGCGCAATTGCGATGGCACAGCGGGGTTATACCTATCGCCAGATTTTAGCCCATTACTATCCGCGGCTGCGGTTAAAGAAAGTTTATTAGTCCCGGGATTCGGCTTCGGACTCAGTCTCTTTTTCCTTCTCCTCCGGGACATCGGTAATCAGCACCGCGGCCGCCACCACGGTGGTCCAGAGTCCGTTTTTGTTGCCGATGGCGGTCTGGGTGATGTTCTGGGTGCGGACGATTTCCTTGGCGATTTTCCAGATTTCCTTGCGCTTGTCATAACTCAGGTCCGGGTCAAATGGCACACCCAGGGTCGTTGCCAGCATCTGGGCAGCGAGGTCTTCAGCATAGTCACCTGCCCGGTCTTCCCGTTCACCAAAGGAGTGGTATTCGGAAAGGTAGCCATAGCGGGACGGGTCTTTCGGGATGGCGATGCCGACCGAGGCGGAGATAAGTCGGTGCGGTTCATTGGTGGCGTTGTCGCTCATCACGACAAACAGGACCTGGCCGGGCTTTAAGAGGCTCAATCCGCGATTGCGGGAGATAATCCGGCAGTAGGGCGGGAATATGGATGAGACGCGCACCAGGTTATATGGTGCGATGCCGGCGTCGCGCAGTGCCGCCTCAAAGGAGGCGAGCCTTTCCCGGTGGATGCCCACTCCCTTGGTGAGAAAGATATAACGGGGTAGGATGACCATCTTCCTTCCTTAAAAAAGAAAAGGAGTGGAGCAGACCAGATTTGAACTGGCGACCTCCAGAGTGCGATTCTGGCGCTCTCCCAACTGAGCTACTGCCCCACCCGAACAACTATCGGTGAAGACCTTCAATCCTTTCTTCTCCTCATCACCTTGCCTGAAGTCAGGGTGGTGAATGCGACGGTCGCAGCCGTTTTCGGGTATCTCATCAGCGGTTGAATTTTAAGATAAACAGGCGAAATGTCAATAGGAAATTTTTACCAGTTACCCATTCCGGTTAAGTCCATTCCTTCTCGCTCGAAATGCGCGATAACCGGCAGCGATGTTTCTCCTGAGCTGAACCGGGCAATTACCCGGGGGGTAGCCCGGGGTATACCCGGTAGCATACCCCCTGATTTGACTGAATTGCGCTAATTCGCTGGCAGTCGGTGAGTTGCAGTGCTATCTGAAAATTGGGCGTTAATATCTTTGATTTTCTGGCTCTAACTGTAATGGGTAGTCCGGGCAGTTGACAGGGATAGGGATGAGGGGTATGATAATAGGAGTTCGGGGTCTGGTTAAAATAAAAGGAGGTTCGTTATGCAGCGTGTGGTCCTGGCACTTATGCTGGTGTTTTTTGTGGCACCGGCGCAGGGCGATTTTGGCTGTGTCTGCTCCACCGATGTCCCTTTTGCCACCGCACCCAGCAATAGCCATAAACTTGCCTGCCGGACCGAATTTGTCGGTGGTGCTCCGGTGGGCGATACCGTTGTCCTGGCGATTCAGTCCGCAGAGACTGTCTATCTTTACCTGTCGCAAAGTGGTGGGACCGCCTGGCAGGGTCCGATTTTGAGTTATCCCGGACACAACCCGGGTATCACCTGGGGCAGGGATGATGCCCGGCATCTGGTCTGGGAGATGACCGATAGTGCGGGGGTGAAAAACATCTTCTATCGCAATCTGGAGTTGCGGATGATGCCCTTGAATGTCAGTCAATCCACCAGCGACTGCGCGCATCCGGATGTGTGTGCGGAAAGCTCCGGGCTGGTGCATATCGTCTGGGAAGAGCCGGTGGCGGGTTTAACTAAAATCTTCTATCGCACCTGCCAGAATGGCGAACTGGCGGGGGAGCGGTTTCTCGTTTCCACCGCAGCCGCGGCAAGGTGCTGTCTACCCGCGATTGAAAACTTTTCCGATGGACTGGCGGTCATCTGGCAGGAATTTGACTCCACCCGGAACCATCCCTATCGGGTAATGCGGCGCCGGCAGATTGGCGGGGTGTGGCAGGATGAGGAGGTGCTGAGCGAGAGCGACCGGATGCTCCTCCGTCCTGCGCTGGACTTTGCTGATATTGGCGATTCCTTCGCTGCCGGCTGGGATAAGGATGTGCAGGGTAACCAGGAGGTGCAGTTTATCGGCGGCAATGGTGGTGGCTATCCGACACCCGGCACCTCAACCGCACCGGTGCTGGCGCATCTGGGAACGGTCTGGTCATATCTTTTCTGGGAAGAGGATTCAGCGGGATTTAAGGACATCTATTATCACCTGTATTACTTTATGACCGGCTGGACCGGTGGCAGTTTGCGCCGGATGTTTTCCATCAACGAGCCGGTGGCGGCACCGAACTGTCTTGGTGCGCTGGTAGTCTGGACCCAGGGTGCTAACCCGCCCTACAAGGTGATGTGGGGATTTTTTGGATATCCGATTGCGGTTGAGGAGAGGGCGCAAAGCGGCACAGTTGCGCCGGCTGGAGGGCTAACAATCCTGCGCCGGACAGCACCGTCAGTGTTCAATGGCGCTGGTGCGCTTTTTAACCAGAGCGGTCAGAAGGCGCTGGTGCTCCGGCAGGGCAGAAACGACATCAGCCAGTTAAATCCGGGTGTGTATTTTCTTCATACTGATGGTGCGGTAAATAAGGTGGTTATCCTGCCCTGAACCTTATTTAGCGCTACGGTCGTAAAGCAGGGGAACGATTGTCCTCCTACGGTAAGACGATGCCACCAGATTAAAAGGAGTGGCTTATGCGGTTATTTATTATTTTACTTTTGACCTTTGCCACTACGGCAGAGGCGCGGGTACTGGGATTCCGCGAGTTCTGGGTGGTGCAAGATTCATTGCGGTATCTGCCGCCAAATATGCGGTTCTATGAGTGGGAGCAAAGAGGCCTCGGCTATCGACAGCTGGATGCCGCGCTCCCGGACTCAGTGGGGCTGCGCCTAGTGGGCAAGTGGGGTGCGGGACCAAGTGTAAAAGTGACCGGTCGCGACAGTGTCGTGTTTTTGGCCCGGGGCAGCGAGGTAGTCGCGATTGACATCAGCAACACCGCCAGCCCTCGGGTTCTCTCCTACATTCAGATTATGGGGGTTGTCTCAAGGTCGGTTCTTGTTGGCAACCGGCTCTATGTCGGTTCCACCGGCTCATCCCCTAAGTACATTGACGCCTTTGATGTAAGCGATGCCACCAACCCGGTCAGGCTCGGCACCATCCGCACCCATCTATATGACATTGATGCTCATGACTCGTTGGTCTATGCGCTGGACAAAGAGTCGCTCAAAATCTATAGCTTTGCCGACCCCCAGAACCCTCGGCTTATCGGCGCCTGCCGCGACTCGGGTTATAGCATCTCAGTCTGTAATGGGTATGCCTATCTTGGTGACCGCTGGGGTTTATACATTCTGGATGTGCGCAATCCGACCAGGCCGCACCGTGTTGGCTCTTGGGGCACAGATATTCGGAGCGTGAAGGCACGTGGTAACATCTGCTGCGTGACGGTCGGCAATGGCCGGTCGTCGGAACTGCGCTTCACCATACTAGATGTCCAGGACCCAGCTGCACCATTCCCGCTCAGTTCCATTGACAGTTGTGGCGGCTACGATATCTATTTTGAGGATAGTCTTGTTTTCCTTTCGGGTTACTACGTTGCGGGGCACGAGTTTCGTATCCTGTCTATTCGGGATAGTACCAAGCCTAAGACGCTCGGCTATTGTAGCACGCCTGATGTTGGGATGGGTGTGTGGGCAAACCCACAGCGCGATATTGCTTTCGTTGCAGACTACTTCTGCGGACTTGCAACCATTGACATAGCCAACATCCGATCGCCCTCGTTGAGGCACTCCAGTCTCAAGGGTGGTATTTCGTACGATGTGGCTGTTCACGGCCACTTGGTATTTGTTGCAAATGATGGGGTTGGGCTCAAGATACTGGATGTCGCGATACCAGAGCAGCCTGCTGAAATTGGAAGTTTAGACAGCACCAGAGACATGGTTGCACGAAGCATAGCGGTTGCCGATAGCTTTACATACATGAGTTGGGGGCCAAGCAGACCATGGCTTCGTTCCATCTCTGTGGCGGACCCAATGAGACCGGTGAAAGCAGGAGGCGTTAACACATTTGACTTTCCAGCGGATATGGTGCTGCGTGACTCCTTCCTTTATGTCGCCCAGCCCTACCGCTTCCAGGTTGTCAATGTTGCCCGTCCCCGCGAGCCGGTGCTGGTGGGAACGTGTACTGGAGATGGGGTTGCGGTTGTCGTCCAGGATACATTTGTCTTCACCGCTGCTGGTGCGATACAAATCATAAATGTCGCCCGTCCTGACAGCCCGTTTGTCGTGAGCACAATAAGGGGCCACCGTGCCTCCGGTTTGGCGGTCAGGGCCACATTCCTCTACTTTCCCTATGTTTATGATACGCTCTTTGTTTACAGCATAGCCAATCCGGCTCAGCCGCGATTGCTTTCGGCAACACCGACCAGCATCTGGCCGTGGGATGTGGTGCTGGGTGAACATACTGCATTCGTCGGAGCCACTTACGGGATTGACCTTTATGACCTGACTAATCCAGCTCAGCCGCGTCGCATCGGGGGAGTTAGTGTTCCCTATGGGGTTAGGCGTCTCCATTACTCGGGGGGATTGCTGTATGCCGCGCTCTGGGAAGCGGGCGTAGCAATCTATGAGACCACCGCGATTGGAATCGCCGAGGCGCCGCGCCCCGACAGCAGATACGGACTTATCGTGCTGCCCAATCCCACCCGTAGCGCCCTGACACTTGCTGGCGTTGACCCTGGAGCGAATTGCGTCAGGGTGTATGATGTGACTGGGAGGTGTGTAATAACCGTCCGCCTATTAGGTGGACGAGATTCAGCTGAAGTTCTGCTGGATGTCCGTGACCTGGTGGCGGGTGTATATTTCCTTGAAATTGAGCCGGGTGGTTGCCGGAAGGCGACGGCCCGGTTTGTCAAGCAATAGGAGGATAAAATGAGGGGAACATTACTTCTGATGATAATAGCTGTGCTGGTGCCTGATATGGCGCTGGGGCTGCTGCGGGCGTATGCAGTTGATCCATTTAAAGCCCAATGGTCTGGCTGGACCCGGCGTAATGATACTGTCTCCCAGACCATCACCTGTAATTTTGACTCGGTGGTGGAAGTGGCGTTGTTTACTGGTTTTCTTGGTGCGGGCATGAACTATAACTTGGAGGTGCGCGATTGGCAGACAAAAGAGCTCATTGCCTACCAATATAGCGTACCCCCAGTGGGGAACCACCAATGGCTGAGGTTTACTTCCATCATTTCCGATGGCAAGTTTGTGCGTGGTAAGCGATATCTGGTCAAGTTTACCAGGCCGGCGGACAGCATTCATTATTACTACGATATGCGCGACCCGTATCGCTACGGTTCTATGCCGGATGATGTTGCACCCAATCCCCGTGACCTCTGTATGCGGGTGTATGGGGTGGGTATGGTTTTTGCTCGGGGGTAAAATAAGATTATGAACAGGCTGGTGGTAGTTCTTTTTTCAGGGGCGGTGCTGTGCTTCGCTGCCGGCTGGCGGCAGGAGCGGGTCGCGATGGGCTCGCTCAGGGACATTGAGCCATGGTTGAGACGAAGTTGGCTGGCAGCGAGGGGGCTGCAGGATTTCTACAAGCAGCAGAGCTGGAGACCTGACTCCCAGGGGCTGCGGTGCGTGGGCAGATGGAGTTATGGGCCAGCAGTGAAGGTGTCGCTGCGGGTTACGCCGGATGATACGATATTATGTCTTGCCCGGGGTTCTGGAGCCAGTATCATCCGCTTCCGTTCCCGCGACAGTCTGACGCTTGACCTGCTTTCCGATATCAACTGTTATGGCATTGTCTGTCGGGCGATAATTCAGGACACATTAGTCTTCTGCGGTCTGCAGCAGGGTGGCACTGGCATTGAGGTCTGGGGTATAAGCAATCCGGCGTCACCCAATCGGCTGTCATATGTCTATCTGCCGCCAATTATGGACATTGCGGTCAAAGACACCCTGCTGTATGCCATCGGGTATCAACAGGATTCGTTGCGCATCTTCAACATCAGCAATCCGAGAAGCCCGGTTCAGATGGGAGCGTGTGCCGCCTCCGGCTTTCCGATGTTTGTCTCGGGCAACTACTGCTATCTTGCCGACCAGTACGGTTTGAACATCCTGGATGTAAGCGATCCTGCGAATCCTCGTCGGGTGGGCAACATCGGTGGGTTTGAGGCGCTTTCGGTGGCGGTGAAAGACACCCTTTGCTATATTGGTACATACATCTATCCGGATGAATTCCGGCTGCGGGTTTACAATGTAGGTAATCCCTCGGTGCCGATTCCAGTCGGTTCACTTGCTGGGATAGAAGTTCCGGACATCTACCTGCCGCCGACCTGCGATACCGTGCTCTATACGCCCAAGTTACACATTATCAACATCAGCGACCCCAGAAGCCCGAGGCGAGTTGGCTTTGTTGACTGTCCGGGCTGGGACTACGGTGTTGTTACTGTTCCGGCGCTCAACTACGCGCTGGTGGCGGACTACTTTGAGGGGTTAGTGGTGGTTGACATCACCAATCCGACCCTGCCGCGCATTGACACGACACTGTTTGCGGCTGACCAGGCATTAGACATAGAGGTAAAAGATGGGGTTGTCTTTCTGGCTGGTTATCGTGCCGGTCTCCAGTTGCTTGATGTTACGGTTCCAGCAACTCCGCGCTATCTGGGTAGTTATGATACGGTTGGCTCCAGTCGTCCGGTCAGGTCTGCTTCAGGAAGGGACTCCTTTGCGTTTATTTCCTGGCCGAGGCCCCGGCTGCTGTCTATTGACATCAGTGACCCGCGGCATCCGGTGCGCGCCGGAGGCTGCGAAGGTATGTTTAACCCACCCGCAGATATGGTGCTGCGCGACTCCTTCCTCTACTGTGCTGAGGCAAACCGCTTCGAAGTCGTTAACATTGCCCGTCCCCGTGAGCCGGTGCTGGTGGGGAGCTGCGTGATTCCGGATTATACCTGGGATATGGATATAGCGGGAGACCTTGCGGCAGTAGCGCACATTCTCTCACTACAACTTGTTGACATCACCAGCCCAAGTAGTCCGAGAGTCGTAGGCTCGTGGGGAGGAGATGTTAACTGCGTTGCTATCGTAGATACGATAGCGTATGCAGCCGGCCCCTATACCGGACTTGTTGCGTTAAGTATTGCCAATCCTGTGGCACCATATGTGCTGGATTCACTACCTATGACTGATACGCTCTGGTGGAATGATGTGGTGGTTGTTGGTTCGGTTGCATATGTTGGCGGTGAACTCATTCAGCCGGTAGATGTGTCCGACCCGCGTAATCTCCGGCTGTTGGGCGAAGGCTGGCGACCACCTTACCTTGTCCGGCGATTGTGCTATGCAGCACCTTATATCTACGCTGGTTGTTATGAAGCAGGAGTTTGTGTGCTTGAGACCACGCAGGTCGGCGTGAAAGAGCTACCCCGGATAACCCGGCACCGGGAGAAAGTGAGTGTTGTACCGAGTATCACCACCGGCGCAGTCTGGCTCAGCATGAGTGGAACTCCGGGGGGAATTGAAATTGTGGAGGTGTATAATGCTACGGGAAGTAAAATGAAGATAATTGATGGATTAAGCAAGCCGGAGTTGGTGTGCAGGCTCGACCTGAGTGAAGACCCGGCTGGAGTGTATATCGTCAGATTGAAGGCAGGAGATAAGACCTTTACAGCAAGGGTCATAAAGACCCAAGGGAGGTAAAGAATGAAAAGGATAATAGTATGTATTTTACTCATCGCTGGTATGGCGATGGCATATCTCAAGGCTTATGAGGTGGAACCGGTTAAAGCTCAATGGTCGGGCAAGGCACGTCCTGACATTGGCATCTCCCAAATCATCACCTGCAATTTTGATAGCCTGGTGTATTGCGAGTTCTTCAATGGTAAGGGTTCAGCAGCAGGTATACATGTTTCTGTATTAACTATGAGCGGTTACGAGGTGGCGTCAGGTGACACCAATGACAATGGCGACCATAAATGGCTGCGATGCTATCTACATACAACTGCACCCGAATCTATTGTTAAAGGCAAGCAGTATGAGTTTCGGTTTACCCGCAGCGGGGCGGACAGCATTCATTATTACTACGATATGCGTGACCCGTATCGCTACGGTTCTATGCCGGGTGATGTTGCACCCAATCCCCGTGACCTCTGTATGCGGGTGTATGGGGTGATGGATACGGTGAAAAGGACCTTCTTTGGGATGGACGAGCCTAATTTTGTGCCCTGGAGCTGGGCTGATACAAGCAAGAGGCGCCAACTTAGACAAAGGGCCGGACAACTTGCCGATTCAGCCGGGATTGGTTCAATTATGCTGACCTATCTCAGATGGGACCAGATGTGTAGTGATACTATTGCACCTCCGGGGTGTACAATCCCCGCCGAGCGGTGGTGTGATTTTGATGCCCGGCTGTGGATGATAACCCAGGATGCACACGCCAGACCGGTTGTTAATATCATCGGAACCGCTCCGTACGCAAGCAGTCGTGACACCTTTGAGATGAGGAGGATATGGATACCAGACACCGCGGTAGCCCACCAGGGACACTGGGAGTATGTGATGGAGAGGGTAAAGACACCGTACTGTGCTCCTCGTGGCCTCTGGAATGCCGATAGCACCAATTACTGGAAGATGTTCATTTACTCAATGATAACCCATCTGGATGGGGATACAGAGCGACGAGGAAGGTGGCCGGGAGGGACGGGACGGCCGTATGACCGGGTGCATGTGTATGTAATCTGGAATGAGCCTAATGATACCTGTTTAGTTACCACCCGGCAACATGTTGATAACTTTGCAACCGGCTGGTGGCGGCGGCCAAACCGTGAGTATACCCCTGCTGAATACCCCGGGCTCTATGGGTTATGTCGTCTTTATGTAAGAATGGCGTTTGTTGCCGAATCGGTCATTCGTAATACCCTGCCGGAGTATCATCAGCACGACACCATATTAATCTGCCCGGTTCACCGCTGCTTTGATTCTTCTTGGACGATGGGTTTAACCCGCGGTATCGAATTCATAAGGAATTGTTATAGGATTGCTAAAAATGAGTATGGGAAAATATTCTGGGACGGGATTGCCCTTCATCCGTATCAGGATGGGCATGATTTTAAGCCGATAATTTCTGAGGTGATGGCTGAGTCGGTGCGGGCGGTTGCCCGGGAATTTGGGCACGATGACTGTCTGGTGTGGAATTCGGAAGAAGGTGTACTCGATTATTGCAGGTGGAACAGGGATACGGTCAATCTTTACCATCAGGGCGATGCCCAACGATATCTACCGGCGATGTTTGTTACCCAAATTGCTTCCGGGGAGTTGCCAGGTGCCAGATATGATGCCGCGCAATGGTGGGTGTATAGCGCGGCGATAGGTGATTCCTACGGCCTCATCGGGCTTAAAAATGTTCCCAATCCTGGTGATTCAATCTGGCCGGATTCGGCATGCTGGGAAAAATATTCTGTCTATTATGCGACCAAACATATGACCGAGGAGTTAACAGGCTGGCGGTATGAGTCCCGAATCTCAATAAAAGATTCGCTCCGGATTTACCAGTTTACCCATCCGGGTGACGGGAGAAGAAAATGGGTGGGGTTTAGAGTGCAAAGTGAGGGCCGGCATTCGCCTAAGACGGGTTCCGGTTTTATACCGGCAAGAACAGACTCTGTTTATATTTCAGATGTATTGGGCGGGACGCCTGGTGTTGCCCGGACTGACCAGACCGGCTGGGTTGTTTTACCTCTGGGTGCCACGGTATCTTATGTTGAGGAGCCCGACACACAGTTTTTGCGTCCGGACCTGCGGGTGGATAGCGTCAGGGTTGTAGCGTCGCCGCCGCCCGAGGTGTGGCGGCCAGTGGTGAAGGTGTGGGTGACAAATGTGGGTAATCGGGCAACACCGGGTGTGGTTTATCCGAAAACCGCATCAGCGGATGTGCCACCGACGCGGGTGGTGGTGTTCTGGAATGGCGATAGTGTTGCGGCCGGGAAGACATTCCAGTCAATCGCACCAGGAGAAACCTGGCTGATTGAGGTGGAGATGGAGGAGGTGCCGGCAGCAATGGAGGGCTGGGGGCTGTTGAGCGTGCGGGTTAATCCCGGGCAGGCGTTTGTGGAGTTGAAGGGACTGGACGACAATACCGGCTATCACTATCTTTTCGTTTCCCGCTAACAAAATCTGGCAATATAATCGGCGATAGTTTTTGCACCGGTGATGGGGTGTTTTTCCCAGCCGGCTAACGCCATCCGGAGTAGTTTGCCTTCCCGGCGCAGGCGGTTGATGGTGGCGCCGAAGTTTGCCGGGTCGGTTAAGGGGAGGCACACACCCTGCTGACAGGCAAACTGGTAGTTTAATGGTGCAAATGGTCCGATATGAGGCAGGAGGGCAAAAAGCGGTAAGCCGAGGCCAACCGCCCAGTTGGTCCTTTCGTGCGCAGGAGCGACGATTATGTCCAGTTGCGGGAAGAGTCCGGCGGTCTTTTCGGTCTCTTCTGCGCGCGTGGTCGCGGTAACGGTGGTTACGCCCTGCGGTAGTCGGGCGGTGAGTTGTTTTGCCCTTTTGCTGTCGGTGCCCGGGAAGACAACCGCTTTGTGTCCGGCGCTGAGCAGAGCACGGATGGCGATGAGGATGGTGCGGATGTGCGGTGCCGGGTAGGCACCCGAGGTGAAGAAGGCGATGGTGAGCGGCTGGTCGGTGCGGATTCGGTGGCAGCGGGAGTTGAATGCGCCCCGGGCGATGGGGAGCAGTTGCGGTTCGATTACCAGCCCGGTGACGACGATTCGGTCTTGAGGCACGCCCAGTGCTTCAAGCCGGTGCGCGGTGTTATCCAGCGGCACAAAGGTGCGCCAGGCAGACGGGATGGCGGCGCAGGCGGGCGCGGCGATTTCTCCGTGGAGGTAGGCGACACGACAGGATTGGGCAAAGCCGCGGGCAAGGAGCGGGTGGTCAACAAGTGAAATGCCGGCGTAGTTCTGGAACCGCCGGGCGAGCGGAAATTTGCTGAGGGCGGTTTCCAGGGTTGTTGGTGCCTGGTTGCGGGTCCGGTTGTAGATGCTGGTGAGGATGCCGCCCCGGGCACCCAGTTGATAAGCCCGGCGCGCGAGTGACCAGAATGGACCGGTGGCAACGATACACCGGGTTGGGCTGGAGAGATGATAAAGAACCGAATCAAGGTATTGGGGGTGTCCCCGGCCGATGCCCGCGGAGATGGCGATGAGTGGTGGCGGAGTGGATGGCATTTTTCCGAGGATAGCGAAAAGTGCGGGGCAGTCAAAGGAAGTAACCGGCTGGTTTATTGTTTTGTCAGCAGGTTTGGCAGTTGAATCAGCGGCAGGGTCGGGATAAGATGGGGCGGTTAAACTCGGGTTTAGCGAAGAGGTGGGGATGGTTGTGGAACCGGGTGTAACCGGCTGGTTCGGAAGTGGGGTAATCGTTAATGCTAAATGCGGGGTTAAGGGACAGGTTAACATCAGGGCAAGCCTCCCAGCAGCCCGGGGGCTAGCCCGGGGCTAGCCCCCTGAGAGGGTAACTGTCGGATAATAAATGTGTTAAACTGGATAGTCATTGATGCGTTCCGTCTTTCGGCTGTTGAAGAAGTGGCGGGGTTTTGGTTATCCTTTACAAGGGGAAGATTTTATTGGATAATAGCCCTTCAGATGTGGTTTGGTGACTTTGATTTAAGCGAAGAGGAAGTTAAGCCGCAGAGGCGGGCGTTTGATTACATCCGGCGGCTCTGGCCGTTTTTCTCACCGTACAGGTGGCGGATAGTTGCTGCCGGGGCGCTGCTTTTAGTTTCCAGCGGGCTGGGTCTTCTGGGACCTTTGCTTTTCAAGCGGGCGATTGATGTCAATATCGCTCAGGGTGATATCCGGGGTCTGGTCGGGACATCGGTGGTGTTTCTTCTGGTGCAGATGGCGATATTTTTTGCCACCTATTATCAGATGCTCTGGCTGGCGCAGGTGGGCGAGAAGGGTGCGGCGAATCTGAAGCAGCGTTTGTTTGAGCACATCCTCACCCTGCCGATGGCGTTTTTTGACCGGATGCCGAGCGGAAAACTGATTTCCCGGGTGGAGAGCGATACCGAGGCGCTGAAGATGCTTTTTACCCGGACATCGGTGATGATGGTGCAGAGCTTGCTGGTGGTGGTCGGGATGAGTGTGGTGATGGTTCTGACCAGCTGGCGGCTGTACCTGGTGAGCGCGGCGCTGTTGCCGCCGTTTGTTTTGGCGTTCTGGGTGTTCCAGCGCAAGGTGCGGCCCCTGTATCGTTCGGTGCGCCGGACGGTCGCGGACATCAACAATCTGGTGCTGGAGGCGCTGAAGGGTCTGCCGGTGATTCAGGTGTTTAATCAGGAGAACCGGTTCGGGAGACGGATGGATGAACTGAACCGGGAGAAGTTTATCCAGGAGTTTCGGGCACAGCGGTTGTGGTATGTGGTGTGGTTTCTTGTTGACCTGGGTGAGGTGGCGGGTATTGCCCTGGTGCTGGGTGTTGGCGGTTGGTGGGCGTTGAAGGGTGGTTTGACGATTGGCACCCTGGTGCTTTTTGTCTCTTATATCAGCCGGCTGTTTGGACCGGTGCGCGCGATATCGGACCAGATTAATATGCTCGAGCGGGCGTTTGCCTCAGCGGAGCGGGCGCTGGAGATACTGGAACAGGCGCCCGAGCCCGCAGGCAGAACGGTGGACGGGTTCCGGTTGCGGCAAGGGATTAAAATAGATGGTGTTACCTTTGCCTATGACCGGGAGCCGGTGTTAAAGGATGTGAATTTGACCATCAGCCGGGGTGAGAAGGTGGCGCTGGTGGGTGAGACCGGCGGTGGCAAGAGTTCGATTGTGAGTTTGGTGTTGAAGTTTTACCAGCCGCAGCAGGGCAGGGTTTTGTTTGACGATATGAACCTTGCCGAACTTGACCCGAAGAGTGTGCGCCGGGTGATTGGCTTTGTGCCCCAGGAGGTGGTGGTTTTTCCGGGCACGGTTCTGGACAACCTGCGGCTGTTTGATGATAGCATACCGGCAGAGCAGGTGATAAATGCGGCGCGCGGGGTGCGGATTGATGGTGCAATAAGCCGTTTTACCCGGGGCTATGACACCGTTTTAAGCGAGGGGGGTGGCAACTTCTCTTTAGGCGAACGGCAGTTGCTTGCCTTTGCCCGGGCGCTGGTGCGGGACCCGGAGATATTGATTCTTGATGAGGCGACATCCGCGGTTGACCCGCAGACCGAGGGGTTTATCCAGGAGGGGTTAAAGGAGTTGCTCAAGGGCAGGACCGCAATCATTGTTGCCCATCGCCTGGCAACGGTGCAGATGGCGGACCGGATTGTCGTGGTGCATAAGGGCAGAATTGTTGAGACCGGACGGCATGAGGAGCTGCTGGCAAAGGGCGGGATTTATTCCCGGCTCTACCGGTTGCAGTTTATCGCTGATGAGGGTTAATTAATTTATGAAGGAGAAGAGAGGGGGAAGGGCGCGGCTGATTAACCGGCTCGGGCTTGCCGGTCTGGGTGTGGTGGTTGACTTCTGGCGCCGGCACCGGATTTGGTTCCTGGTCCTGAGTGTGACCACGGTGCTGGGTGCGGCGATTGGTGCGGCGTTTCCCTATACCCTGCGTCTGGTGATCGATGGGGTGAAGCAGGAGGTTACCGGGGAAAAGTTGAGGGTTTTTATTCTTATCCTGGTGGGGATTGGTCTGGTGCGCGCGGTTGCCGAGGCGGTGTTGCCGTTGATTCGGGGCCGGACCAATGAACTGTTTGCCTGGGAGGTGCGGAGCGGAATATTTCGCGAGGTGTTAAATCGGGGGTATCGGTTTGCCATCAGGTTTCCAGCCGGTGATGTGATGCAGCGCCTGGACCATGATATGATGGAGTTGTCGTGGTTTGCCTGTTCCGGTATCTTCCGGTTTCTGGCGGCAGCACTACTGGTGTTGTTTACCATCGTGATGATGTTGCGGATGAATGTGGTTTTGACCCTGGTGACCGCGGGCCCGGCGGTTCTTCTGGTGTTTGGCTGGATGCGGATGGGTCCGAGGATTTATACTTATTTTATGAGGTGGCGGGAGAAGATTGCCGAGATTAACAATCAACTCCAGACCGCATTTGGTGGCATCAGACTGGTGAAGGCTTTTGTGATGGAGGAGCGACTTGCCGGACGGTTTCGCCGGGCACTCTCTGAGCGGGTGCGGATGGCGGCGCAGGAGGCGCGGCTGGAGTCAATGGCCCAGGTGTTTTACATGATGATTGCCGAGGTGGCGGTGCTGGCGGTGCTCTGGGCGGGTGGTATCTTTGTTATCCGGCAGGGTATTACCCTGGGTGAATTTGTTGCCTTTAACGCCTATCTCTTGATGCTGATCGGGCCGATGTTTGATATCGGTAACCTGTTTGTTGCCGGCAGGCGGGCAGCGGGTGCAGGAGAGAGGATTGGCGGACTGGTGGCGGCAGAGCCGGAGGTGAGCGCGGTGGGAGTGAAAACACCTGAGCCAGGAGAGTTGCGGCTGGAGCGGGTGCGTTTTGGCTATGACGGCCAGGAGGTGCTCAAAGGTGTGACGATGGTGTTTCCACCCGGAAAGAAGGTGGGGATTGCCGGGACAGTCGGTTCGGGCAAAAGCACGGTGTTGAGGGTTTTGTTACGGCTGGTTGAGCCGAAAGCGGGCAGGGTCTTGCTTAACGGCATTGATATCCGGGAGTTTGATATAAAGGGATATCGCCGGCTGTTCGGTTATGCGCCGCAGGAGCCGATGCTTTTCAGCGACACCCTGAGAAACAATGTGCTGTTCGGTCGGAAGGTGGATGAGGCGGAGTTGTGGCGGGTGATTGATATGGCTCAGTTGCGGCAGGATGTGGCGGAGTTGCCCGGTGGGCTGGATGAGATGCTGGGTGAGCGCGGTAGCGGGCTTTCCGGCGGGCAGCGGGCAAGGGTGGCGATCGCCCGGGCGCTGGTCGGGATGCCACCGGTTCTTTTGTTTGATGATGTGACCTCGGCGCTGGATGCGGACACTGAAAGGGAGTTCATCCAGGCGCTTTTCTCCGCAGTGGCGGACAGGAGTTTAATTGTAGTGTCGCACCGGCTGGCGGTGCTTTCTGCCTGCGACTGGATTTATGTGCTGGACCGGGGTGAGGTGAAGGAGTCCGGCACCCATGAGGAGTTGTTGCGTCGGGAAGGGCTCTACTGGCAACTTTACCAGCGGCAGTTGCTGAAAGAAGAACTGGAGCAGCTGTAACCGCGCTAACGCAATTAGATGCGGGTGTGCTGGAAGAACTCCTTTTTTAATCGGGCAAGTAGTTCCGGTCGCCGGTCGTAGAGTCGGCGCAAACGCCGGGGCTTGTGCCGGGCGAGGGCGTAGTGGGTTAAGAGCGGCAGGGCAACGGTGGCATCAAGGTAACAGACAATCGCATCCGGGAGCCGGTTGGGGTCAACCTTGCCCCAGGAGACCGCCTCGTGCGGGGTGGCACCGGATAGTCCGCCGGTGTCCGGTCGGGCATCGGTAATCTGGATAAAGTAGTCCTGGCCAACATCACGGAGCATCAGGATTTCCTGAATCTGCGGTTCGGTCTGGAGCATGAAGTTTTTCGGTGAACCACCACCGATCAGAAGGACTCCGGACTCGCCGCCGGAACGCTTGGCATAAAGGACATAGGAGGTGGTCTCATTGACATCGATTGAGGGGTTGATGCGCAGTTTCAACTCTTTGAGTTCCAGACCGGCGATGTTCATCCCGATGGTGGAGTCGCCAGGCGAGCTGGTGTGGATGGGTACACCGCAGCGGTAGGCGGCAGCCAGCACCGAGACATCCTTGTTCCCGGTCTTCTCTTCCCATTCCGCAGCGTATTTGCCAAGATAGTGATAGAACTCAGCGGTCCCCATTTCCTTCTGGAACTCGGGCTGGACGAGGATCTGCCGGAGGATTTTGTCAGTGGCACACAGGCAGTCGGTATAGCCGAGGAAGATGTCGTAGATCCGGACAACATCGTTTTTGCGCAGGTCGGCATCATCAACCGCGGGTGAACCGACAAAGAGCGGGAAGTTGAAGGCGAAGTGGAGGTCGTGGTACATATTGGCACCGGTGGCAACAATCCAGTCAACGAACCCGGCTTTGATTAATGGCACAATGCAGGAGCATCCCAGTCCTGCCGGGGTCAGGGCACCGGCGAGCGACATTCCGACAACCGCCTTGGGTTTGAGCATCTTGTTAACAAACAGTTCGCATGCCTGACGGAGTCGGGCAGAGTTGTAGGCGAGGAATGTTTCATCCATCAGTTCGGTGAGATGTTCTTTACCGGTGATGCCCGGGGGCAGGATGCGTTTACCGGAGAGGTAGAGTTTCTTGCGCGGGCAGCGCCGCTTGCGCAGCCAGTCCGGCAGGTCGCTTAAATTTTCTCTTGTCCGATAATCTTTTTTCATAGTTTTGCCTCCTTAAGGAATAACAACGGTTTTTGCCGGCGGGATGCCGTTGAAATGGGTGGCATGGGCGATGGAGTAGGCGCCGATGTTTTTAGCAAACACCAGATCGCCCAGTTCCAGTTCCGGCAACTCCTCGGCGGGTGAAATGATGTCCAAGGAGTCACAGGTGGGACCGGCAAGGGTGGTGAGTTGGGTGGCACCCTTTTTTAAGGTCTCAAACTGGTATTTGCAGTGGTCAAATACCGTGCCGGAGAGCGCACCGTAAACGCCATCGTCAAGGTAGTACCAGTGCTTGTTGTTGCGGATGGATTTACCCACCACCGACATCAACAGGAATCCAGCGGGTCCGATAATCGCCCGACCGGGTTCGGCGATAATCCGGATATCCGGTGGGAAGAGGCGAGCAAGTTCCATATTGATTGCCGGCGCCATCTCGGCAAACCAGTCTTCTTCGGTGTCAAAGTGGCGGATGGGGAAACCGCCGCCAATATCAACGATACTTAACCGGACACCCTTAGCCGCTGCCTCCTGGAAGAGGATTTTGGTCAGTTCCAGCGCCTCCAGGTAGTTATTGCCGTGGGTGCACTGGGAGCCAACATGGAAGGCGATACCTACTGGCTCCAGCCCGAGTTTTTGCGCCTTCAGGAGGAGGGGGACAGCATCGGATGGTTCGGCGCCGAATTTGAGCGACAGTTCCACCACCGAGCCAACATTGGGGACTTTGATGCGGATCAGCACCTTTGCCGATGGGGCGTAGCGGGCGATTTTTCCCAGTTCGTATTCGGAGTCAAAGGTCATCAGTTTTATTCCGTGTTTTCGGGCAAAGGTAATCGCTGCGGGCCGTTTGATGGTATTGGCGAAGATGATGTTGTCCGGTGCGGCACCGGTGCTGAGCGCCCATTCCATCTCAGGTTCTGAGGCGACATCAAACCCGCAGCCGGTGCGGGCGAGGAGTTTGAGCACCTCCGGGTTGGGGTTTGCCTTGACCGCATAAAATGGTTCGACCCGGGGCAGGAGTTTGCGAAAGCGGGCAAGCTGGGCTAACAGGATTGTCCGGCTGATAATGAAGAGCGGGGTGCCGTGGCGCCTTGCCAGCCGGGGCAGCGTGGCTTTGAGTTTTTTATAATAATTATGGTTATTAGCGGGTTGTTTTTTCACGCCTCAATTATTATCCATTTTGTTCCCAGGTCAAGCGGTGTCATTGTCAAGCAAGAGCACGGCGGCGCCGTTGACCTGACTCTGTTTCACCGCCAGGAGCGCCTGGTTTGCCCGGGATAAGGGGAAGGTGGTGACGGTGGTTTTAAGCGGGATGGTGCGGGCGAGGCTCAACAGTTCAATGACATCCTGCCGGGTGCTGTTCGCAACCGAGCGGATGGTGCGCTCGTGATATAAAAGGTTGTAGTCCATCTGCGGAATCGGGCTCATGTGGATGCCGGCAAGGGCGAGTGTGCCACCCCGGTCAAGGTGTTGCAGGGCAAGCGGGACAAGTTCGCCAGCCGGGGCAAAGATGATGGCACACTCAATCGGGAAGGGCGGTTTTCCCTGGGCGGTGCCAATCCAGTCGGCACCCAGTTCCCGGGCGTGCGCCTGATGTTTTGGGCTGCGGGTGAAAACCGCGGTCCGGCAGTGCCAGAACTTGAGGATTTGCAGGCAGATGTGCGCGGAGGCGCCGAAGCCGTAGAGCCCGACGGTGATGTCTTCAACGGGTGTGCTGGCAGTGCGGTCGCATCGGTCGAGGTTAAGTGCCAGTCGCAGGGCACGGTAGCCAATCACACCGGCGCAGAGGAGCGGTGCGGTATGGACTGTGTCCAGACTGTCCGGAATGGGATAACAGAAGCCGGCACGGGCGATGGTGAACCGGGCATAACCACCATCGGTATGAAAGCCGGTGAAGCGGATGTTGAGACAGAGGTTTTCCTTACCGGCACGACAGTAGCGGCATTGACCGCAGGTGGAGCCAAGCCAGGGGACACCGACCCGGGTGCCGGGCAGAGGGGCGCTGACACCAGGACCGAGTTGGTCAACAATGCCAACAATCTGATGGCCGACAATCAGGGGCAGGCGGGGCAGCGGGATGTCACCCTCAATTTCGTGCAGGTCGGTGTGGCACACACCACAGGCAAGCACCCGGATGCGCAACTCGCCGGGTCCGGGTTCGGGTATGGGCAGGTCGACGGGCTGTAATGGTTCAGACTCAATCGGTGCGGGCTGGAAAAGTTGCATCGCCTGCATAGGATTAATTAAAGAGAAAAAGCGGGTGCGATGCAAGTGCTGATAGCCAGCAGAACAGGATGGCGAGGTGCGCCGGGTGGGTTGGTGATGAGCGGTTGATAATTGACAGCGGGTTGTTATTCCCGCAATATTAGAATAGAAGAGGATTGATGCGGTTGCTTTCTACGGTAGTTTGACATCTCCGGGATGGCAGTTATAAATACGGAAAGGAGAAGAGATGGAGAAAAGAAAGGTTGCCCTTTTTGCCTTTAACAGCGACCTGGTGGTTTTTGCCCATCTTTTGCTGAACGCCCTGGATATGCAGGCGCGGGGCTGGGAGGTCAAGGTGATAATTGAAGGTGATGCCACCCGTCAGGTTTCGCTCCTGCGCAACGAAACCAAGCCGTTTGCCGGGGTGTGGCACCAGGCGAAAAATGCCGGTATCGTTGACTGCGTTTGCAAGGCGTGCGCGCAGAAGAATACGGTGGTGCCCGCGGTGGTGGAGCAGGGGTTGAAACTGTGCGCGGAGATGGATGGCCATCCCAGTGTTGCCCGTTATCTGAGTGAAGGGTATGAGGTTTTAATCTGGTAGGATGGCCAAGAGCCCTTTTGATGAACTGGCGGAAAAGTACGACTCCTGGTATGAGACCAAGGGCAAACTCGCCTTTGCCATCGAACTTGAGGCATTAAGACCGCTGTTAGAGGAACTGCCCAGACCCTGGCTGGAGGTGGGGGTGGGCAGCGGCAGGTTCGCCCGGGCGCTGGGTATTGATACCGGTGTTGACCCGGCAGAGGGACTGCTCAGGATTGCCTGTCAGCGGGGGATAAATACTATCAGGGCCTCAGGCGAGGCGTTGCCTTTTGCTGACCGCACACTGGGCACAGTGTTTTTACTCACCACCTGGGAGTTTTTGAAGGAGCCGGTCAAGGTGCTGAAGGAGATTCATCGGGTTTTGCAGGACGGCGGAAAGTTGGTGAACGCCTATCTGGATAAAGAGGGGAAATGGGGCAGGAGTTATATTGAAAAAGGAAAGCAGGGGCACCCGTTATTCAGCAGTGCCCGGTTTTATGGTTATGAGGAGGTTGTTGAGTTAATCACCGGGGCGGGGTTTAAACGAACCAGAACCGTTTCCACCCTTTTTCAGGGACCAGGAGAAACGGTGGTGATGGAGGAGCCAAGACAGGGCTTTCATCCTGGTGCCAGTTTTGTGGTAATAGTGGCAGAAAAGGTCGGTCCTTGAGCGGGAACTATCCCCGGGCTAGCCCGGGGCATGCCCATCCACAATTAGCAGTGGTGTTAATGAGCAGTTTATGCTAAAGTAGTAGTTGAGTTTTAGCGGGAGCGGCGCCGGACTGCGGATTCGTGTTCCTGCGGGGTGGTGGAGAAGATGTGGGTGCCATTACCACGGGTGACAAAGAACAGGTAGTTATGCCGGGCAGGAAACAGGACCGCGCGCAGGGCGGTGCGGCCGGGGTTGCAGATTGGCCCTGGGGGCAGTCCGGGGTGAAGGTAGGTGTTATAGGGTGATGGGGTTTTGAGGTCTTCCAGGCTCAGGCGCTCCTTGTGTTCAGGCAGGATGAAGGCGACGGTGGCGCAGGACTGGAGGGGAAGGTGCCGGTTGAGCCGCTTGAGAAAGACGCCGGCGATGATGGGAAACTCCTCGGCAACCTTTGCCTCCTTTTCCACAATTGAGGCAAGGATGACCGCCTCGGGTTCGGTGAGGCGGGTGTTGCTTTCTTTTTTCATCGGGTCAAACACGATGTGAAACTGGCGCACCAGCCGGCGGATGATTGCGCGCGGGTCACTACCGGTGAAGAATTCATAGGTTTCAGGGAAGAGATAACCTTCGGCACTGGTAAACGGGATGTGTAAGGAGCGCAGGAGGCTGGTGTCGGTTGTGGCGTTAAGAAAGGAGTCAGCGGGGCAGATGCCCTGCTTTTCTAAGATAAGGGCGATCTGTCTGGTGGTGTAGCCTTCGTGAATGGTGACCATCAACAGCGCGGGGAGTTCCCGGCTGAGTGTTTTTAAGACGGTGTGCGGGTCGGTGTTCGGGGTAAAGCGGTAGCGGCCGGGCTGGATGCGGCTTCTGTAGTCATAGAACCAGGCAAGGAGGCGAAAGATGAGGGTAGAGTTGATAATTTCGTTCTGGCGCAGGCTTTCGGCGATGGCGGTAATGGACATGTCCGGGGTGATTGTGATGGTTTTTTTGGGTCCGGTGAGCGGTGGCGGTAAATCCTCACCACAGCGGATAGTGCCGATGACGGCACTGCTAACGCATAGGAGTAGCGCCGCGACGCCCAGCATCCCCTTTGTTCTTTCAGTGCTTTTCATACCTGCGGGACCTTTCTGCCGCTGCGGATAAACTCCAGGTAGTTTTGCAGGACAATGGTGGCGGCGATGCGGTCGAGCGGTGAATCAGCAGGGCGCTGATTGTAGGGGTAGCGGCGATATGGCTTTCCATACACCTCGGTGTATACCTCCTGTGCCTGGTCTGTGGAGAGGCGCTCGTCAAAAAGTTCCACCGGCAGATGGACCTTTTTTGCCAGCCGGGCGGCAAAGCCGCGCACCTTTTCCGAGCGGGTGCTGGGTTTGCCGGACAGACTTAATGGCAAGCCGATGACAATCAGGTCAACATCGAACTCTTTGATGATGCGGCTGATGGCGGTGATGAGTTCGCCTTCTGAGTTATGGGTGATGGTGGTCAGGCTCCGGGCGATGGTTCTGGTTTCATCCGAGATGGCAACACCGGTGCGGCGTTCGCCATAGTCCAGGCAGAGGATGCGGAGCATAGCGGGAAATTTTAGCCCGGAACAGGGCGGCTGTCCAGAGGGGGCAGACAAGTCTCAGTTGACTTTATAAGGGTGGTGGATATAGTTTTTGCCAATGGATGAAATGAATGTTTCACCTAACGCATTTGAACTGCGGCTGGAGAAGTTAAACCGGTTAAGGGCGCAGGGGATTATGCCCTATGCCTACCGGTTTGAGCGCACCCATCGGGCAGGAGAAATCCAGGAGGGGTTTGAGGCACTTAATGGCAAACAGGTGCGAATTGCCGGCAGGTTGATGACCAGGCGCCGGCATGGCAAGACCCAGTTTGCCCATGTTCAGGACGATAGTGGCAAAATCCAGATATATCTGCGCCAGGATACGCTGGGCGATGAGGTTTACGAACAGCTGGAACTTTTGGACATCGGTGATGTGATCGGGGTGCGGGGTGAGGTGTTCAAAACGAGAACCGGCGAAGTTACGGTTAATGTCCTGGACTGGGTCCTTCTGGCGAAATGCCTGCGCCCGCTGCCGGAAAAGTTTCACGGATTAAGGGATGTGGAGGCGCGCTATCGGCAGCGTTATCTGGATATCCTGGTAAATCCCGCTTCCCGGCAGGTGTTTTTATTGCGGGCACGCATCATTAGCCTCCTGCGGCAGTTTCTTGATGCCCGGGGGTTTGTTGAGGTGGAGACGCCGGTGCTTCAGCCGATCTATGGTGGCGCGGCGGCGCGGCCGTTTCAGACCTATTACAATGTGCTGGAGCAGGAGATGTTTCTGCGTATCTCGGACGAGTTGTACTTAAAAAGGCTGATTGTCGGCGGGCTGGAAAGGGTTTACGAGATTGGCAAGGACTTTCGTAACGAGGGGCTGGACCGGTTTCATAATCCGGAGTTTACCCAGTTGGAACTTTATCAGGCTTATGCGGACTATTCGGATATGATGGCGCTGGTGGAAGAACTCTTTCGCTTCCTGGCAGCGGAACTCCACGGCGCAACCGAAATTGAGTTTATGGGTAGGCGGATTGACTTCTCCAGACCCTGGCAGCGGTTGAGGTTTGTGGATGCGCTCAAAGAAAGGCTGGGAGTTGACCCCCTGGAGTTAAGCGATACCATGCTCGCCAAGGTGGCGGCAGGACAGGGGATTGAGGTGCAACCGGGCACATCGCGGGCAAAACTCCTGGATAAGTTGTTCAGCGAGTTGATTCAGGACAGGTTGGTTGAACCGACATTTGTGATGGACCATCCCAAGGAGACGACGCCACTGGCAAAACCGCATCGCAGTGACCCGAGGCTGGTGGAGCGGTTTGAGCCGGTGGTGTGCGGGATGGAGGTGGGCAATGCGTTCAGTGAGTTAAACGACCCGCTGGAGCAGCGCCAGCGGTTTGAGGAGGCGGTGCGCCGCAATGAGGAGTTTGCCACCGTGGATGAGGATTACTGCCTGGTACTGGAATACGGCATGCCGCCCACCGGCGGACTGGGAATAGGTATTGACCGGCTGGTGATGCTTTTTACCAACCAGGATTCGATCCGGGATGTGATTTTATTCCCGCAGTTAAAAAGGGAGAAGTAGTTGTGGCGCAGGAGGCACGCGGGGCAGGGAGCGGTGCCGAAAATTACTACTGGCGCTCCTGGACCAAGCGGTTGAGTTTTGAGTTCTTTGTTGCCCGGCGTTATCTCCGCGGCCGGGGCAGGCGATTTTTCTCCGGGACCGCGGCAATTCCAACTGGCGGGGTGTTCATTGGCGTGGCGGCGATTATCATTGTCCTTTCGGTTCAGAATGGATTCCATAAGGAGTTACGCGACCGCATCCTCGGTGCCACACCGCACATTGTTGTGTCCCAGTTCGGTTATCGACCGATTGACTATGCGGGTGCCGAAGACACGATTGTTGCCAAAATCCGCCAAGTGCCCGGTGTGGTGCAGGTGGCGCCGTTTCTCTATTCCAAGATTCTGATGCGGGCGGGTGCGATGGTGGAAAGCGGGGTGGTGCGCGGGGTGGACCCGACCCGGGAAGGCGAGTTGACCGACCTCAAGGACGCCATTATTGAAGGAGAGTTTTCGTTTGACTCCACCGGCGTGGTGATTGGCGTGGAACTGGCGCGGTCGCTGGGGCTTTTTGTTGGCGACCGGCTGGTGCTGGCTTCACCATTTTCCGGTACCGGCACACCGCTGGGTTATCTGCCCAGAACGCGTGCCTTTCGGGTAAACGGAGTCTTTGATGCCGGGATGTATGAATACAACTCCAGTTTTGTGTTTGTCGGGCTTGAGGAGTTGCAGGACTTTCTCGGGATGCCGGGCAAGATAAATGGTTATGAGGTGCGGGTGACCGATGTTGACAATGCCGGTCGGATTGCCCGGCGGATTACCCGGGAACTGGGGATGCCCTTCCGGGCGGTGGACTGGATTACCCAGAATCGCAACCTGTTTACCGCGCTGCGCCTGGAAAAGGTGGTGACATTTATTGTGCTGGTGTTAATTGTTCTCGTGGCGGCGTTCAACATCGTCGGGATGCTGACGATGATGGTCATCAGAAAGACAAGGGAGATTGGCATCTTAAAGACAATCGGGGCAAAGTCCGCCAGTATCACCAGGATATTTATGCTTACCGGTCTGGCGATCGGGGTGGTCGGCACTGCGGGCGGTGCGCTCTTCGGCTTTGTCGTGTCCTGGCTTTTGAACCGGTACCGGTTTGTCACCCTGCCCGGTGATGTGTATTTCATCAAGAATCTGCCGGTCGAGATGCAGGCGCAGGATTTCATTATTGTGTGTCTGGCGGCGTTGGTGATTACCTTTGCCGCAACCATCTACCCGGCTTACCGGGCGGCAAGGCTTTCGCCGGTGGAGGCGATCCGGTATGAATGAGGTGGTGCTTCTGGCGCAGGACATCTGGCGCAGTTTTAAGACCGGTCCGGAGCGGCTGGAGGTGCTGAAGGGCGTGGATTTGATGGTGCGGCAGGGTGAACTGGTGGCGATTGTTGGACCATCAGGTTCAGGAAAGTCAACGCTGTTGCACATCCTCGGTGGTCTTGACCGGCCGGACCGGGGACGGGTTATCCTTGATTCCTGCGACATTTTTCGCTATCCTAGTGAGAGGTTGCCGGAGCTCCGCAACAGGAAGGTGGGTTTTGTGTTTCAGTTTCACCATCTCCTGGCGGAGTTTACGGTCTTAGAGAATGTTGCCCTGCCGCTTTTGATTGCGGGTGTGCCGCGGCGCCGGGCGCAGGAGCGGGCAGCGGCGGTGCTGGACGAAATCGGGTTTACCACCCGGCTAACTCATCGCCCCGCAGAACTGTCCGGCGGCGAGCGGGCGCTGGTGGCGGTGGCAAGGGCGCTGGTAAACTCACCGGTGGTGGTGTTTGCCGATGAACCCACCGGCAACTTAGATAACAGGACGGCGATGGCTTTGACGGGACTTCTGGTGAAGTTAAGTGCGGAAAAGGGCAAAACGATTGTCCTGGTAACCCATAATGAGACGATTGCCCGGCAGGCAGGCAGGCGGCTGGCGTTGATTGACGGGAGGTTAAAAGATGAAGATGTGTGATATCTGTGGCAAGAATGAGGCGACCCTGAAGGTCCGGCAACTGGACAAAGAGGGCAGGGCAACCGAGTTGACCGTTTGTGCCGATTGTGCGCGCAAACGGGGGTTGAGCGGGGTCGAGGAGATAAAGAGCGATACCGCGCAGGTGCTGGCGGAGTTAAAGTCCAGAATTGAAAATAAGGACAAGGAGATTGTCTGTCCGCGCTGCGGGATGACCTTTCTTGACTTTAAGAGGCTGGGTCGTCTGGGCTGTGCGGAGTGCTATCAGGCGTTCCGGGAGGAACTGGCGCCGTTACTGCGGCGCCTGCACGGCGCGGTGCAACATATCGGCCGGACGGTGCAGCCGGGCAGGAAGGTGGCGCAGGAGCGGCTGGAGCTGCAGCGGTTGCGGGCGGAACTGGAAAAGGCGATCAAGGCTGAGGATTACGAAAGGGCAGCGGCGCTGCGCGACCGGCTCAAGAGGGCGGGCGATGAACATAGTGCCTGAAAAGGTCGGTGCCTGGCTTGCCAACACCGGTCCGGATGCCGAGGTGGTCATCTCCACCCGGGTGCGCTTTGCCCGTAACCTTGCCGATGTGCCGTTTCTTCCGAAGATGAAACCGGTGGATGGTGAACTGGTGGTGGAGACGGTGCGCTGGGCGCTATCTGATGCCGGCTATTTAAATCAGGGGCAGTTTTTTACCGATGAGGTTCTGACCGAGCCGGATGGTCTTTACTTTGTGGAAAGGCACCTCGCCTCACCCGATTTTATCGCCCAGAAAAACCGGAAGGGGCTCTTTGTCTCGGACGACGAGACGCTCAGCCTGATGGTGAACGAGGAGGACCACATCCGCTTTCAGGCGCTGGCAGCGGGCTTTGACTTTACCACCGCCTTCGGCAAGGCGTCGGCGCTGGACGAGAAACTGGAGGCGCAGCTCGCCTATGCCTTTTCGCCGGAACTGGGCTTTTTGACCGCCTGTCCGACCAATGTCGGCACCGCAATGCGGGCATCGGTGCTTTTGCATCTGCCCGGTCTGGTCTTGACCCGGGAGATTGAAAAGGTGCTTCGGGGTGTGTATGCGGTCGGGCTTTTGGTGCGGGGCATCTACGGCGAGGGCAGTGAGACCCGGGGCTCCCTTTTTCAGATTTCTAACCGCAGGACGCTCGGGCAGTCGGAGGCGGAGATAATTGAGGTTTTGACCAGCACCTGCCGACAGATAATTGACTACGAAAACAAGGCGCGGAGTTTTCTGATGCACAACCTGCGGGTCGAGGTGGAGGACAAGGTGTTTCGCTCCTTAGGGCTATTGCGCGGGGCAAGGATTATCACCACCGAGGAGGCAACCAACCTGATTTCCACCGTGCGGCTGGGCTGCGCGCTCGGGATTATCAACGAGTTAAAACTTGCTGAGGTTTCGCAACTGCTGGTGCTTGTCCGGCCGGCAAACCTGCAGGCGATTCTGGGTGAGAAGTTGACCGCCGCGGAAAGGGATGAGCGCCGGGCAACATTTATCCGGCAGAAGCTGGTGCGGTAGGGGTTATGGTGCCCGAGGAGAAAAAGGACGGCGGTGCTCAAAAGGACGCAGAACGGGTTGCCACCGCGCTCCGGCAGTTACCCGCGGTGGAAAAACTGCTCGGTGATGCGCGACTGACTGATGCCCTGCAGGGCTTGCACATCCGGCTGGCAAAGCGGGTCATCCGGGAATACCTGAACGAGGTCCGGCAGGAAATCATCCAGGGCAGGGACGCCAGGTTTGACATTGAGGAGTTAAGGGAAAGGCTGATACTCAACCGGCGTCCCAGTCTGGTGCGGGCGGTCAATGCGCTCGGTGTGGTGTTACATACCGGTCTGGGTCGGGCGCCGCTACCCCGGGTGGCACAAGAGGCGCTTGTCGAGGTGAGCGAGCACTTCTCATCGCTGGAGATTAACCTGAGTGATGGCAGGCGGGGCAACCGCTATCGCCATGTTGAGCCGCTTCTGTGTGAATTGACCGGCGCCGAGGGGGCGATGGTGGTCAACAACAACTGTGCGGCAACGCTCTTGATCCTCTCCACCATCGCCCGGGGTAAAGAGGTGATTGTGTCCCGGGGGCAGTTGATTGAGATTGGGGGCTCGTTCCGGATTCCGGATGTGATGCTGCAGAGCGGTTGCCGGATGGTTGAGGTCGGCACAACCAACCGCACCCACCTGCGTGACTACCAGAACGCCATCACTCCGGAAACCGCGGCGATTCTGCGGGTGCACACCTCCAACTACCGAATTGTCGGCTTTACCAAGGAGGTGCCGCTATCAGAACTGGTGGCGCTGGGCAGGTGCTACAATGTGCCGGTGATTGATGACCTGGGTTCGGGTGCGTTAATTGACCTTTCCCGTTACGGACTGCCGAAAGAGCCGGTGGTCGCCGAGTCAATTGCCCAGGGTGCGGATGTGGTGTGCTTCTCCGGTGACAAAATCATCGGTGCCGGTCAGGCGGGAATTATTGTCGGGCGCCGGGACCTGATTGAGAAGATGAAAAGAAATCCGCTCACCCGGGCGCTGCGCTGTGACAAACTAACCTATGCGGTGCTGGAAAGGACCCTGGAACTGTTTCTTGATGAGGAACGGGTGATTAAAGAGCATCCGCTGTTTAAAATTCTTTTAAAACCGCTTGCCGAGATTGAGGCGCAGGCGCAGGAACTGGCGCGACTGGTGCAGGAAAAGGTGGGTACAAAGGCGCGCCTGGCGGTGCGACCGGCAAAGGCGGAGGTTGGTGGCGGCTCCCTGGCGACCGAGAGCCTTGAGTCAAGGGTGGTGGTGGTCCAGCCAGCAGCAATCACCGTTGACGAACTGGCACGGCGATTAAGGTTATACCGGCCGCCGGTGTTTGCCCGGGTGGAAAGGGATGAACTCCTGCTTGACCTGCGCACCATCCGGCAGGATGAGATTGAAATTGTTGCCCGGGCGCTGATTACTGCGCTTGCTCAATAGAAAAGAGACAATTACATCGTTCCGCCCAGGGTGATGTGTGCATAATTGTACACAGATGCATAGTGAACCAGTTCTTTAACACCTGAATTATCAATTTGTTAGAAGATTAACCGGTTAAGCCCGGGGTATACCCCCGGGTAATATCCAGGGTCAGGGTGGTTTCTTGCAGCGTTTTCCTCTGGGGCAAGAAGCTGGTTCTGTGAGCCGGATGCAATTTTTCTGGTGTTGGGGTGTTTTACTGGGGGAAGGGCGGGCGGTTTAAATTCGGTGCGGGTTGTGGTGTGATGATGGGTCATGGCAGGAAGTCTGGTCCCGGAATAAGTTTTTGACAGATTGAATGATGTTGATAAAATTTCTTTTAAAGGAAAGGAGTAAGTGTGATGATGTTTTTTGTGGTCGTTCTGTTTTCTGGTCTGGCTACGGGAATGAATCTGCCGGAGCCGGGTTTGACACCGGACAATGCGGTGCCGTTCGCAGTGGTGCAGGATGTCGCGCGGCGCAAGGCGGCTGCGGAGTGGCCGGGTTGTCAGCCGGGTACGGTTGTGCCTTATGTGGATGAGACCGGACACACGGTTGGTTATATGTTCCACTTCCGCACCGACGGCGCTGAGTTTCCGGATTATGAAGAGGTGGTAAATGATGTACTAGCGGAAAGGGAAAAGCTGACGGTCAATACCGACCTGACCCGGTGGCGTTCCCGATACAGTCATCTTCTAATTTCTGCCCGTTATGACCGGACGCCGATTGTGTGTTACGGTTATGGGACAAGCGAGTTTTATGCGGTGGCGCCCGAGGGTCTACGCCGGGCAAGGGCGATATTAGGTCCTTCCGCTTTTCTTTCCCGGATTTATTTTATTTCACCGGTAACATTTTTGGAGTTTTCCGATCCGGCGGGTGAGGTGGTGATTTTTTCTGCGCATTTTGAGCGGATGTGGCGGACGCGGGAGGATTTTGTTCATTTTGTGGCTGAGGCAAAGGCGATAGCCGGGGTGAGCGAATTTGACCCGGTGGCGGTGGCGGTGTATCGCCGGGAATGGGATGAAGTGTTGACCAGGGATTTCGGGAACTTTAATGCGGTTTATGTGCCCCAGGTAGAGCGGGCGCCGTTTTATGACTGGAGTTATGGTTGCACGCCAACATCGGCGGCGATGGTTCTGGGCTATATTGACCGCACCCAGGATTACGGCCGGCTGGTGGACTGGTTCTGGCAGCGCTGGGATATGGTTGAGGGTGAATGGGATAAGCAGATTCCCAATGTCCAGCGGGAGTGCGCCCTGCGGATGTTTACCGATACCACCACCGGTGGCACGGTGATTAATGCGATTGCCCAGGGGCTTTATCTGGTTGGCTATGACAACGGGTATGATTTTGAGATGGTGGAAGACCTGGGGACAAGCGGGAATGACTGGGCATGGAATACCATTGTCCAGGAGATTGATGCTGGTTATGCCTTTGTCTGGTCCGCAATCTGGGCGGTTCACTCGTTAGCCGCTTATGGCTACCGGACGCCGGACAAGGACCTTTATGTGCATAACACCTGGTGGACGCCTGCAGAGTGGTGGCACTACTCCGGTAATGAGCGTTCCCATGTTGCTTCACCGCATCCGCGCGGTGGTGACCCGCATCGGCTTGAGGTGCGCTATCCGATGGGCGACACCTTTTATAACTCATTTGGCCGGGGTGAGGTCTTGCAGGCTGGTGACACAGTTGAAGTGCGCTGGGATAACTTTGGCAATCCGGCACACTGGGTCGCGATTGATATCTCTTTTAATGCCGGTAAGAGCTGGCAGTTACTTGATAGTGTGCCGGATGGCGGTGTTTATCGCTGGTTTATTGACCCGGCAACCGCACCCGCGGAGTCGGTGCGTTTACGGTTCCGGCAGTACTATAACGGGCAGTTGACCGCGGGTGATGGGACATTTGGCTGTTTCCGGCTGATTCGCGAGCCGTTGCCGCCCACGCCGTTGTCACCGCGCAGTGGTTCACAGATTCTGGCGCCGCCGGTAGTTTTACTGGTTGACACCACACTGACGAATGTGGACAGTTTCTGTTTCCGGGTTTATACCGGGACCGGTGATACGGTGTGGCGGGAGGTAAAGACGACACCGAGATGCACTCTACCGGATACAATTTTTGTGTACAACCGTTCCTATCGCTGGATATGTGCCGCACGCAACCGGTTTGGCTGGGGCGAGTTCTCCGCGCCCTGGGACTTTAGAATCCGGTTTAACCCCGGTGTGGAGGAAAGAACCGGTGCGGGCGAATTTGCGGAAATCTGTCCGACCGTGCGGCACCTGGCTGCGGGCAGGATGGAACTGGCTGTGGCTCAGCCCGGGATAGTGGATATTTACGATGCGGCGGGTATCAAGGTGCGCAGTTTGCCGGGCGGTGAGAACCAGCGGGCGGTCTGGGACTTTACCGATGCCCGGGGCAGAAGGGTCAAGCCGGGCATCTACTTTATCAGTCAGGGAACAGGCGGGTTGCGCACGACGCGGAAGCTGATTTTACTGGATTAATAACGAATTGTGGTGCCGGCACCAACACCGCTGATTGGTGCTGATGCCGGCACCGTTAATGGTGATTAATAGTCGTCCTTGCCAGTCAGTTGCTGTTCCATATTGTCCGCAGCGGTAACCACGCCGAGAATAGCGGAGGCAAGAGTGGGTCCATCACAGTCGGCAGGGAGCTTTGCGGCAAATACCGCGATATAGGAGTTGGTGCTGGCTGATTTCCAGACGCCCCAGGCACCGAGTTTCTTCTGATAACTGTCTTCCAGAAGCTGGTTGGCAACCGCGGCGCTGAATGGACAGCTGGATTTATAAGCCGGAGACCACACCTCGCGTATCTGCATGGTCTTGTACTCCTCAACACTGGAGTTGATATAGCACAACTGCGAGCGTCCGTTTTCCATCTCCAGAATCAATTTGTAGTCGCCATCGTCATTAATTTCGTAGCCCACACCGATTTCATCGAGGATTTTTTTCACCCGGGGGTCGGCGTTGCTTTCCGCCCGGGTCGGCGAGACACCCAGCAGTGCCAGGATAGCACCCAGGAGGATTATTTTTTTCATATATACTCCTTTTTTGGACTGCAGGGGCAATTTCTGCCGCCTTACGCCTTGAGGCGGTGCCAGGACTGCTGGCGGCAACAGAGATTACTCCAGAAGTTAACAAGATATTATCTTCGTATTATCTTTTGTCAAGAGATAAGCAAAACCTTGCCGGAAGTTAAATTGTTGCTATAGTTAAATCGATGATAGAAAACGGCTGCGGATTTGTTTTGCGCAACTGTGCTCAGGTCCTGACGATGGCGGACGAGGGACTGGGGCTGGTGGAGCATGGTTTTGTGCAGGTGGCGCAGGGCAGGGTGGTTGCGGTGGGAGAAGAAAAAAGCGGGGGCGACTTTGACGGTTTCGAGGTGGTTGACTGTCAGGGTTGTGTGGTGATGCCGGGGTTTGTTGATCCGCATACCCATCTAATTTTTGGTGGCTGGCGGGCAGAGGAGTTCGAGTTGCGGCTGGCTGGAAGGACCTATAAAGAGATTGCGGCAATGGGTGGCGGAATACTTTCCACGGTGAAGGCGACCCGGGCACTAGGCGAGGAGGAACTTTACCACCGGGCGCGGGGTTTTCTTGAGGAGATGCTTTCCTGGGGGACGACCACGGTGGAGGTGAAGTCAGGCTACGGGCTGGATACCGCGACCGAATTAAAGACCCTGCGGGTTGCCCGGCGTCTGGGTGAAGCTGGACTGGCAACCGTGGTGCCGACATTTCTTGGTGCGCATGCGGTGCCACCGGACAGAAGGAAAGACGAGTATATCGAGGAGTTGAAGGAGGTGATGCTGCCCGAGGTTGCCCGGCTGGGGCTGGCAAGGTTCTGCGATGTGTTCTGTGAAAATTTTGTGTTTAACGCCGCGGAGAGCCGGGACATTCTTGAGGCGGGCAAGCGGTGCGGGTTGTTGCCGGTGATTCATGCGGATGAAATTGAGAGTTCGGGCGGTGCTGAGGTGGCGGCAGCGGTGGGTGCGGTTGCTGCCAGTCATCTCCTTAAGCCTTCGGAATCGGGCTTAAAGCTGATGGCGGAGCGAGGGGTGATTGCGGTCCTTTTGCCTGGCACCTGCTTCTTTTTGCAGGAGAAGGACAAGCCACCGGTGGCGCGGATGCGGGAACTGGGGATGACGATTGCCCTGGGGAGTGATTTTAACCCGGGTTCCTCAACCCTGCTGGCGCAGCCGTTGACCGCGCAGTTTGGCTGTACCTATTACGGGTTGACGATAGTTGAGGCGTTACGGGGGATAACGATAAATGCCGCCCGGGCGTTGCGGTTGCCGGCAGGTGCCGGAACATTGACGCCGGGTGCGCCGGCGGATATAGTTGTAACCGACCTGGTGGATTACCGGCACCTGATTTACCGGCTCGGGCACAATCCGGTGCGGCTGGTTTTCCGGCAGGGCCGGCTGGGTTATAAGAAAGGACAGGAGGTGAAACCGTGCATAACTTAGTTCACTGGGAGATGCCCGCAACCGACCTTGCTCGGTCAAGGGAGTTCTATTCCCGGCTTTTTGGCTGGAAGATGACCGAGTCCGGTCCAGACTATGTGATGTTTGATGTCGAGGATGGGATTGGGGGCGGAATTTTTCGGGTCCCGGCAATGCCAGAGCCCTGCATTGATGTTTATATCAAGGTGGCGGATATTCCCGAGACGCTGAAACGGGTGGAGGAACTAGGCGGTAAGGTTGAGAAGCCGAAGACCGAGATCGGTGGCGGTTACGGTTATTATGCCTTTTTCCGTGACCCGTGCGGTTGCCGGATTGGCATCTGGTCAAGGGAGTAGGCGGTAGTTTTAATTGCCCTCATCCGGCGCCGGCTGGTAGTCGATGCCCGGGACCCAGAGGTTCTGGGTGGTTTCGGGTTCAGCCGGAGGTGGTGATTGACGGCGGTTGTAGAACTTCCAGCCAAGCCAGACCAGAACGGTTAAGAGAATCAGGATAACGATAGTGTTGCCGATGTTGCGGTAACGCCGCTTTTGCCTTTCCAGTTCTTCAAACTCAACCGCCCGCAGGTCTTCATCAAATTTTATCTCATCGGAAGGTTTTTTCGCCATCGGCAGTATGATAATTTTATCAAAGGAGTTGTCAATAGTGCGCGGTGGCTGAATTTGACAATAAACGGCGGGTGATTAAGATAAAAGATAAGGTAAATCGGCAAAAGGAGTTCAGGGATGAGAAGAATTGTTGAATGTGTACCCAATTTCAGTGAAGGAAGAAGACCAGAGGTGATTGAGCAGATTGTTAACGCCATCCGGTCGGTTACCGGTATCAGCGTCCTGGACCAGGAGATGGATGCGGACCATAACCGGGCGGTAATCAGTTTTGTTGGTGACCCGGAGGCGGTGCTCGAGGCGGCTTTTCGGGCGACCAGAACCGCAGCGGAGTTGATCGACCTGAACAAGCATCAGGGGCAGCACCCGCGGATTGGTGCGACCGATGTGGTGCCGTTTGTGCCGATTTCCGGTGTTACCCAGGCGGAGTGCATTGAACTTGCCAAGCGGCTGGGCAAGCGGATTGCGGATGAACTTTCCATACCGGTTTATCTTTATGAACTGGCGGCGACCCGTCCGGACCGGCAGGACCTGGCAAATATCCGCAAGGGTGAGTTTGAGGGTTTGCGTGAGGCGATCAAGACCGACCCGGAGCGGGCACCGGACTTCGGTCGTCCGGAGCTGCATCCGACCGCGGGTGCGACTGTGGTGGGTGTGCGGGCACCGTTGATTGCCTATAATGTCAACCTGGCAACCAATGATGTAAAGATCGCCGAGCGCATCGCCAAGGCGATAAGGTTCCGGGATGGTGGTTTCCGGTATGTGAAGGCGCTGGGGTTTGAGGTCAAGGAGAAGAACTGCGTCCAGGTGTCAATCAATATGACCGATTACACCAAGACGCCGCTGTTCCGGGTGGTTGAGACGGTGAGGCGGGAGGCGCAGCGCTGGGGTGTGAATGTTCTGGAGTCGGAGATTGTCGGACTGGTGCCGCAGGCGGCCTTGATTGCCTGTGCCCGTTACTATCTGCAATTAAACAGTTTTAAGAGCGACCAGATTCTTGAGAACCGGTTGATGCCGGCGCAGGGGTTGCCCGATTTTCTCGCAGAACTGGCATCCTCGGCACCGGTGCCGGGTGGTGGTTCGGCAGCGGCGCTGAACGGCGCAATCGGCACCGCCTTGATGACGATGGTTGCCAACCTGACTATCGGCAAGAAGGGGTATGAGGAGTTTGACGAAGAGATGAAGGCGGTAAAGGATAAACTGATTCCCCGACGGGAGCGGTTTATCAGTTTGATTGATGAGGATGCGGCGAGTTTTAAGCAGGTGATGGCGGCGTATAAACTGCCGAAGATGACCGAGGCGGACCGGCAGGAGCGGGAAAAGGCAATCAGCGAGGCGCTGAAGGTAGCGGCAGAGGTGCCTTTCAAGACGATGAACCTGGTGCTGGAGACATTGAGGTTGTGCCGGCCGGTGGTGGAGTTCGGGAATAAGAGTTCTATCAGCGATGCCGGTGTCGGAACGATGAATCTGGATACGGCGTTCCGTGGTGCACGGTTGAATGTACTGATCAATCTGAGCGGGATAAAAGACAGTGCCTTTGTTGCAGAAAAGCGCGAGGCGGTGGACGAGATGGCAGCGGAGATGGACGGTCTGGTGAAGGAGTATCTGGAGATAGTAACCAGGCGACTGGGGTAGAAAGGCAAGGTTTTTTCCGAGGTGTCCGGACCGCAGGGCAGTTTTGTTGACCTTCACACCCATACCATATTTTCGGACGGACTTTTTACGCCCGAGGAGTTGATTGCCGAGGCAAGCCGGCTGGGCTTTACCGCGGTGGCGGTTACCGACCACGACTCGGTTGATGGAATTGAGCGGGCGCGGGCTGAAGGCAAAAGGCGGGGGGTGGAGGTGGTGCCGGGTGTGGAAATGAGCTGTAATGTGAATGGCACTGATGTCCATATTCTCGGGTACTATCTTGATTATCATCGGGAGGAGGTGCAGGACTTTTTTGCCCGGGTACGGCAGAGCCGGCTGGAGCGGGCAGAACGGATGGTGGCAAAATTGAGCGAACTGGGCGCGCCGGTGTCGCTTGCCCGGATAAAAGAACTGGCAGGTGCGGGTGCGGTGGGCAGACCCCATATCGCCCAGGCGATGGTGGAAGCCGGGGCGGTGGCAAGTATCAGCGAGGCGTTTGAGCGTTACATCGGCTACGATGGTCCAGCCTATTTTCCGAAGTTGCGGTTGACGCCGCCCGAGGTGGTCAATTTCATTCATAAGAACGGCGGGCTGGCGGTGATTGCCCATCCGGCGACCTATGGCAATGATGACCTGCTTTATCTGGTGATTGCGGCAGGTGTTGACGGAATTGAGGTGTGGCATCCCGAGCATAATGAACGGTCGGTGGCACGGTATCAGGAGATAGCGGAGAAGAACCGCCTGCTGATGACCGGTGGCAGTGACTGTCATGGTGGCAGGAAGTTTGGCAGGATTTATCTCGGTGATATCCGTCTGCCGTATAAGTATCTGATGGCGCTCAAGCAACGGGTGCGGGTTAACCCGTGATACCGGTTTTTCTCCTGTTAACCATTTGCGGGCCGTTCCAGATTGCCCGTTTGAAGTACGGCGGTGGTGGTGACTGGTACAATGACCCGGAGATAATTCCCAATCTGTGTAAGGAGTTAAACCGGCGGACAAATATCGTTGCCCTGACCGAGGAGGCGCAGGTCAGCCTGCTGGATGAGAAACTTTACCAGTATCCCTTTCTCTTTATGACCGGTCACGGCAATGTCCTCTTTTCTGATGAGGAGGTGTTGCGGTTACGCCAGTATCTCGAGGCGGGTGGTTTTCTCTATGCGGATGACGACTATGGGATGGATGAGTCGTTCCGCCGGGAGATGAAAAAGGTTTTTCCTAACTCCGACCTGGTGGAACTACCATTTGACCACCCGATTTATCACCAGGTTTACAGTTTTGATAACGGTCCACCCAAGATTCACGAACATTACGAAGGTCCACCGCGGGGGTATGGCATTTACCTTGGGGGCAGGCTGGTGGTTTACTACACCTATAACTCCAATGTTTCGGATGGCTGGACTGACCGCTATAATGACCCGGAAGATGTTCGGGAACAGGCAATCAGGATGGGGATTAATATCCTCAGTTACTTCTTAAGTAACTGAGCAGGGCTCCAGAGAATTATTTCTTTGTAAACTGTTGACTGTCGTCGGCCTTTAATTTCGGGCTTGACATACATTTTTTTAAGGGATTTAATTATGTAGTCCGAGGAGGTTTTATAAGGGTAACCCCGGATAAGACCCCCCGGAGACAAAAG